>Ga0206904_1028_pt1 | contig 39617 bp, 40 predicted proteins | sample Alteio_BWOrgHeat_42_FD_152981 | JGI IMG/M metagenome (GOLD analysis project Ga0206904, IMG submission 152981) | Enriched cells from forest soil in Barre Woods Harvard Forest LTER site, Petersham, Massachusetts, United States -... | ecosystem: Environmental > Terrestrial > Soil > Temperate forest >...
GTAAACTGATTGCAATCGCTTAACCAATAAAGCAATGGCAATCAAAAAGCCAATATAACAGTTTCAATAATCATTAGTAATTATACCATTGTTTTGTTACAAAGTAAACAACAAGGGCGTTTTGTGCAATGCTGGCAAACATACATTTAATAGGTTCGGAGAAAATTTAACAGAGATAAAATCAAGGACATAAGGACATGTAAAGAATTTTAATATCATAACGGTTTACTTGTAATAGTTAATTCATTAGCCTGCCTGCCAAATCAATTGTCCGGGCAAAGGGGTTTAAAAATCGATTTGCTAATATGACAAATTCCCGGCGGGTAATTGCGCGGTTTATATCAAAGTCTGACTTGAATTTATACTGCGTTTTCCATGCTTTCTGCATGCTTTTATACAATATATCGGGGTCGGTTAAAGTATTATCGCTGATGAATGACAGTGTGTTGCCTATTGTAAATTTCTCTCCTAATTTTTCCTTATTAAACCATAAAAAAGCGCGGGTGTATATCTCTGTCAAAACAGGTTTTACCTCCCCGGTATTAACCAGCGAATCGGGCATAAAAACAAATTGTGCATTATTGCCTATTTGCTGTTTCCCGCGCAGCATGCCTGTAGCGCATACTTGCTGAACAGCCCTCCATGCAGGGTCGTTTTGTTTAATATCGGCAAATGGCAAAAGGTATCCCTTAAAATCTAAAAGCTCACCCTGTATTATGCGTACGTTTAAATGCTGGGTAGTGGTTTTAAAAAAGGCACAAAATGCCGCTATGGTACCAACACCCTGCCCCAGTTGAAGTTGTAGCGGTAGGTACTGAATATTTTTATCACCGGGCAATACTTTTTCTGTACATAATATATTATCAGCGTCCCTTACTAAAACAGCATTTACAGGGATGCAGTAGGCAGGGTAAGGCGGGTAATTATTTTTAGGTGAATTGTTATCAGCAGATTGCTGCCCCGGGAGGGCTTCGCCTGTGGCTATTGATGTACGGTATAATTGCGATGTGCTGTTATCTGTATGGTTATCAAACCTAATAGGAAATTTTGCGCCTGCTTTAGTAGCAACATCGCCATTTTCAGTTGCATCAACCACAATCCTCGCTTTAATAGTTATGTTTTTTCCGTCTTGTTTAATGGTTGTTTCCCATCTGTCGCCATCTTTTTTAATAACTCCAAATGTAGCGTTCGAATAAATAGTGAGGTTTTTTACGGTATCGGCAATTTTTTTAAGAATAGATGCGCCTGTTGTAAGATCGAGTTTTAATGCGGCGTTTTTAGCTGTATCGTATCCTGGTGTTTTGCTGTAAAAGTCTTGTGCGTGTTTGCGGAATTCGCCCCAGATACCAGATGGTATATTGCTGTTGGCATCTATGGTAAACATTATACCAGGACTTGTGCCTCCGCTAAGTTTTAATCCATCGTTTACCCATATGGCTTTCACCTTGCTGCGGGCGCATTGTATTGCTGTTGCAATACCACTTGGGCTGCCGCCAATCACCAGTACATCGGTTTTTATAGTTTGGGCGTATAATAAAGAACAATGGGAAACGAACAAAAACAGGATCAGTTTTTTTATCATAGGGGTGTAAATAACTTCTACAAAACGCTAAATTAGGCTAAAAGCTTATTGAAGATTAAAATAAATACCTAAATTAAACTTTTTTAATTACCATGATTGACGAACAATTGAAATTCCCGGCCGGAAAGTTTAAGGCTCCGGTATCTTATACTGCCGAAGATATACGCAAATGGATCACCATTATAAAGGAATTCCCAGGAAGGCTGCGCCAGGCAATTATCGGCTTAAATGAAAAACAACTGGACACGCCATACCGTACAGGCGGCTGGTCGTTAAGGCAGGTTGTACACCATGTTGCCGACAGCCACATGAACTCAATATTACGCTTTAAATGGGCGTTAACAGAAGATAACCCAACCATAAAGCCATTCGAAGAAGCTGACTGGGCCCTGCTGCCTGATTACCGCCTGCCTGTTGAACCATCGTTAAGAATACTTGAAGGTTTGCATTTGCATTGGGTGGCATTGCTTGAAAGCTTTACAGATGAGGAATGGAGCCGTACATTTATGCATCCTCAATCCGGCGAAACCATGCAGCTCAAAAAAGCGCTGGCTTTATATGCATGTCATAGCAAACATCATTTGGCGCATATTACAGAAACGATCAAGACGTTTTAACATTGATTAAAGGATTACGCTTAGCGACGTAATCCTTTAATCATTTTACCAGGCAGGTTAGAGATTAAAAATATTATACTCCAGCCTGATCAGGTACATATGCGCTGTATTTCTTACCATAGAATTATACAGTGGCAAACGATACGAAAAATCAACCCGCAGTTCGGTATTAAAGATTAGCTGAACAGCCGGAGCTGCATCCAGGTAGCTTTGCCTATATCCGGGATTTATCTTACCCAAAAACTCCGCGTACACATTTAAATTTACCTGTTTGTAGCTTGTGTATGCTTTTGGGAGCAGCAAGTAACCGGATGATAAGGTATAGCCAATTGCATTTTTAGCATTGGCCGACGGCACGTCATAGCCACCCCGGTTATCCCAGGCGTGCAGGTAACTTACCGAACCGGCCAATGCCAGTTTATGCAATAACTGGGTGAAAATCACTCCGCTTTGAAGGCCGGAATTATCTCCCTCCAACGTAATTTCCTGGTTAACTATAGGGTTATTAATGCTTGATAGTTTTGCAAAAAACGCTCCACGAAAATGCCTCTGCACTGAATCGACAGATAGAAAGCGGTACTTGGCATAAGCGCTGCCACCTTCAAAATGCTGTTGCCCCTGGTAATAATCAGAAACATACAAAGAACCATGCAACATTAAATTTTTGCTGGCGCCATACATTACTTCAAGGGTACTCCGATTTTTATATGATGGATTAAAGTAACCCTGGTTCTCGAGCCTGATACCGAGCGAATGCGTTGCCATATTGCTGGCCGGCTCGGTACTTACATATAATTCCTGCGAAAATACAGGGCACACTAACGCCAAAAGGCATGTAGCCAATAATAAATGCTTCATAAAATTATAAAGCTTAAATAGCTACGTGATAAAGCCTGCCTGTTTTTGCAGTATTTATCGCAGCAATCTGGCCCAGATATTTTTTGGATACAGATTTTGGCGCAAAACCTTTGTCGACGATAGTTATAGCTACTTGTCCGTCCAATGATTTCTCAGGTTTGTTCATTAACTGGAAGGTGTCGCCACCATAGCTAAAATAATTGTCGGCAATTTTTACGTTAGCAAAATCGAAGGTGGCCTTCAGGCTATTCACAAAAAAGCCTGCATCCTGTACTTTTTTACTTATCAGGTCGAAGTTTACCTGCTCACCGGCTTTAAAAGTGATGGTAAAAAGATTACGCATCAGGTCGGGTTTTATATCAGTAATAAAAGGCAGTGTTCTTAACGATTTTTCTGTGGCTTTGGCACAAAGGGCGCAGGTTAGGCCGCTAACCTGTAGTTCGGCTTTGGTAAATTGAGCCTTGGCAATTCCTGTGGTAAGCACCAACAGGGTAATAAATATTTTAAGGAATTTCATATCGATCAAAAAAATTAATAATTAAAAAATAACATTAGTTGTCTTTTAGCTGCCAGATGCAGCATATTAATATTGATCAGATACGGAAGTTGCAGTTTTTCAAAAAGGTGAAAATATTATCTACGGGAGGCTCGGGCGGGTCTTTATTAATCTTATTCTCTACAATAAACTGCTTTGCTGATAAGGAAATGTACGCAAAAGGCAGGCTTGGTGTAGTTAAATTAAATAAGCGGGATGAAAACGGGGTTGATCCGGATTGATGGGCATCTTTAACCTTTATTTCGAAACGCTTATCGTGGCAGCACTTCATTTTGCAGGATGCCATTATGCCACAGTTTTTGGCCGGAGCATCAATTTTTACAGAATATATATTGCTAAGGCAGTAATGCAGATTAAGCGCAAAGCCAGTTACTGTAATCAAATACAGCATTATTAAAAGCAAGGCTCCTGATTTCTTAATCATAAACAAAAATACTGTTTAACTTATTGATTACAATGGCTTTTAGACGAATAAATTTACAATTTTATTGATTACAACGTATTAACACTCATAAATAATACAACCGAAGTTTCTTTTTGCCGTTCATTAATATTCCAATAAGTACTAAGGAGTCTGTCTTTCTCCTCCGCAGAAACAAGGCGAAAGCCATGCCGTTCATAAAGCCGGATCGCCCATGAGGCTGCCGCCCAGGTGCCCACTAATAATGTTCCCTCTGTTTTACTTATCAAATTATTAAGTAATGTGCTGCCGATGCCTTTGCCCTGTTGGGTACTTCTTACATAGGCATGGCGAATCAGCATAACATCCTGCACCTTTTGAAGCCCCATTATGCCAGTTAAAACACCTGATTCTTCCCAGCCCCAAAAATTGACCGCGGCGGCGATCTCCGTTTTGAGGGCTGCATGCGACATATAAGGTTCGTGCCAGCAGTCATCGGGAATAACTCCTCTGTAGGCTTCGGCAGCTTCATTTATAATTTCGTGTATAATGGCAAAATCAATATTGGTACATCGCCGGATCATATTATTTATTTTAAAGGTTTCGGTAAATCATGAACAAGGAACAGGTATAGGTTGATTATGGCAGGTAGTAAACCAGCCAAATTTAACCCAATAAAAAGGCCCCGATCAATAGGGGCCATTCAAATATATTTATATGTATCGGCAATTAAATGCCTTTGTCATCATTACTTGGTAAGCTTGCTATCCTGTAAGCGGTATTTCCATCAGGACCGGTCACTTTTTCGTAATAGATGTTATTAGGGGAAACAAAATATTTTTTACCGTTAAGGGTAACTTTACGGCAATCGTCAGGTAACTGGTTCACAACATCACCAACCTGCGGGGCAGCTACAGCTGCATTAGGGTCAGTAACCGCATCGCCGGTGTTTAAAACACCATCTTTACCGGCTACAACGTATATCTTTTTGCCTTTATCATCAACAGTTTCTTTATAATATACACCGTCCAACTCGTAGTACTGTACACCATCAATCTTTATCGGCTGTGCATCCTGAGGAAGATCAGGAACGCCTGCTCCAACCGGTGGTTCGGTAACCTGGTAGCCGCCATTGTCATAAGGGCTATAAAAAATACCGCCATAATAATAATATAGCGATGATCCCCAGTAAAACGGATAATAGCCAAAAGGCAGCACACCTAAATAGAACCCAAGATGCGGATAACCATAATAGCCTAAGCCTGTACGGTAAAACGCGCCGCCATGATAACCTGTTGAACCACCAAGATAATTACCTGTGCGGCCCCTGTACGCAATTATCCCTGAATTAGCGCTGCGCGTGGTTGCATTGCTTCCAATATTATTTCCTCGGCTGTTAAATCCGGTGCTGTTACGCACACCGATTGATGAGCCGCTGCTGTGAAAACCGCCGCCACCGCCTGATCTTATACCACCGCCGCCACCGCCATGGCTTGCACCGCGCTGAGCATCGGCAGATGCTATCATCAGCACGGAAAGCATCCCGGTTAATAATAAACCGGATGCATATTTATATAACCTTTTCATATTTTTATTATATCTATTTAACTAACAGAAATTTTTTATTTTAAGTATAGGGGGCTTTAAAATAAAGCTATTACCCGTTAGACAAAAAAGCTACACAAAGGTTTAATGCCTTATCAAAAATATTCACCAATTTATCAATTTCCTAATTAATTGTCTTCTAAGTACAATTATCCCTGAATTTCTATTGTTCCATGCGGGAAAATAAGCTTAAATGTGCTCCCTTTTCCCTTTTCAGAAACAACCTCAATTTTTATACGATGGAATCCGGCTATTGATTTTACAATTGGTAACCCAAGGCCAAAACTATCTTGCTGAAGCGATTGCCTGAATTTTTTAAACCTGTTAAAAATATATGGAAGATCTTCATTGGAAATCCCAATACCGGTATCAATTATACTAACTGTGAAGGTATTGTTTTCGCGGGCTGCAATAACTTTTATATCACCATTCTCATGGTTATATTTTATAGCATTATTAATGAGATTAAAGAACAGGTTGAACAGCAGGAATTTATTTACGTTTATCAGGTACCAATCTTGCGGCACCGATGCTTCATAGCTAATATTTTTATCCTGAAATCTGATAGAGATCTCTTCATGAACCTCCTGCAGCAGCACATTGAGCGCGATCTTATCTTCTTTTAAAAACTGATCATTTTCAATCTGCGATATCAGCAGCAGGGTTTTGGTTATGCTTTTTAAACGGTTCAGTATTTTTTGCATTTCCAGCAACCTGGCTTTAAGCTCATCAACAATATCCTCCCGCTCGAACATATTCTCAATTTTCGATTGCAAAATAGATATAGGCGTCATCAGCTCGTGCGATGCATTTGAAATAAACTCACGTTCCTTCTGAAATGCACTCTCAATGGTCTCTATCATCTGGTGGATACTTATATCCAGATGTTGAAAATCGGAAGTAGTTGTTTTTACCTCTTTAAAGGAGCCAAAATTGGGGAATTTGTGGCCAACAAGCTTGGTTTTTATAATTAACCCCAATGGCCTCAGCACATAGTTTGAATAAAGCTGATCTGCCAATATGGTCAGCAATATCATCCCGACTAAAACCCGGAAGGCGAGACTTTGTAATGGCCGTGTAGTTTCGGTAATTGCATCTACGCTTATGGCAATTTCAAGCAGGTACTTTTTATTTTCGACCTTAAAATTGTGGCTTAATATGCGGTACTCAATGGTATCGCCCTGTAATATGCGTTTTTCATTTTTTATGGTATCAACATATCCGGGCAGCGAATCAACATCGAGGCTAACGTAATCCTCTTTAAGCGGCGTATAGTAACTTGCATCACTTTCACCAGCCTGTATATAGCTTTTTATACCCTGTGTACCAACTATTTGCAGCAGCTTGTCTTTCTGTTTGCGAAGTTTATTATCGGTATAAGTTTGGTTAATATTTTTGATAAGTCCGGGCAAAAGGAGCACAAAAATGGTCACTATCACCAGTTTCGAGATGGTATTAAACAGCGTAAGTTTGGTTTTGAGCTTCATTTTTAGAAACCGGAATTAAAATTAAGAGCCAAGAATCAAGAACCAAGAGTCAGGAAGTTAGTTTATTAAAACGAATAAATCAGATAAAAATTCAGTAGGAAGTCCTTATATGAGAACTGTTCGTTTTCTATCTTGATTCTTGAGTCTTATATCTTGACTCCTTTCCTCAACTGTTTATTTTTATTTTATATCCTAAGCCACGCACCGTTTCAAGCCAATCTGGCGGGGCGTGGGCGTTTAGCTTTTTCCGGATGTTTTTTATGTGCGCATCAATATAATTGGAATCGTAGTCGTCATTTATAATACTTCCCCAAATATGTTCACTCAATTGCGAGCGTGTTAATGTGCGGTTTTTATGTAAAATTAAATAGGCTATAAGATCAAATTCCTTTTTGGTAATGGTATTTATCTCGGTATTATAATAGGTAATGGTACGTTCAGTAAGATTTATTAAAAACCCGCTCAGGTCAATAAGGTTTTGGTTTAAGCCAAAACGCCTGCGGGTAATGGCCTGCATCCTGCTTTGCAGCTCTAATAATGAAAAGGGTTTCGCCAAATAATCGTCGGCTCCCAAATCCAATCCCTTTATACGGTCATAAACTTCGGCCCTGGCGGTAAGTATAATGCAAATAGCTTCGGGATTGTTTTTTTTCGCTTCTTTAAGCAGGTCGAGGCCATCGTAATCAGGGAGACCAAGATCAATCAAAATAAAATCGTAAAGGTTAACCGCAATTTTTTCAGAGCCAGTAGTCCCGGTATAGCAAATCTCACAGATGTAGTTGTAGTTTGTCAGAAAGATTTCGAGTTCATCTGCAAGGGCCTTTTCGTCTTCAATTATCAAAACATTCATACTGGTTTAAAAAAATAGGTAGTAAAATGTCAGGTTAAAAAAAACTTCATGCCTGTTTTTTAGTTCGCCCTCTACGTTAACCGGGATGGAATACTTCCACGATGCCTCTAAAGTATAGTGTGGCCGGTTATAAGCTACTGGTAGTTTAATGCTGTAGTTAAGTGCATTAAACCTTCCATTATTGTACGGTTTTGCAGGAGAGCCCTCAAGTGGTTCATGCACGTCGGCTAAAGCAAACCGATCTAAATGGTCGCTAGAAAATTTCTGCACAAAATTTTGCGTACCAAAAATTGCACTGATACCCGGATCGAAAGAAAGATAGTCCTGGTCATCAAAAATCCCCCAGGAGGTCTCAATATGTTTAGTTGTGTTTAGGGTGATCAAAAAATCGCTTGATTTACCGAAAAGATAATCAGTTGTAATACTTGATTTAGCTATTTTCCAGTCGTAACTATTTTTAAAATTGATATCGTTTGATGATGCTGATTTTATTACATCTGCAGCATCTTTGTTAAAGAAAAACCGGCTATAGCTTATAGTACCGCTTGCTTTTTTTGAGTATTTATAAAAGTAGCCCGCTCCCAAATCTATCTCATCAATAAGCGGGTTATAACCCAATACCTTCATAGCCGAACCATATATAAAAAAGCCCGGTTTGGAATTATAAACAACATCAGTACTCATAAACGGATATTTGATGGGGCTGGTACGCCCATAAAACCAAACATCGCTGCCATAGTTAACTCCGACAGAAACAGACTGTTTCCTTAAAACAGAATCTGTATCGGCAATAGCGTGGGTTACCCCACCTTTATATAAGGACATTCTTAACGCATCAGCATTTACAGCAGTACAAATTACAAGGAAGATCAATACAAAATAGTATCTCATTGAGGTTCGGTAAATTATCTGTCGAATTTGTTAATTGCCATTTCTCCTTGGTATTTCAGGCGGTCGTTCCAAACCTTCAGGTCTCCGTTGCCGTTTTGGCTTTACTTTGGGTTTAGTTGTTGCCTGGTTATCTGTAGATTCAATTTTCTCCGGCTTTGGCTGCTTCTTTGCCCTGGCTACTTCCTTAATTTTCTTTTTTTCGTCCTGCTCCTGTTTTTTGCTTTTTGTGGTATCAGTCAATACCCTATTCAAAGACAAACTTATCTCCAATTTATTACAAACAAAATCAAAATTGTTATTTTTTATTTTAGCAGATGATAAACATGGTGCAAATATCAATAACAGGACAATATAGGCAAACCACTTTATCATTGAGGAGTAGAAAATGTTAAAATTCTTTTCAAATGTATTTAATTAAATTTCACCCATTTAATTAGTACAGTTACATAACCTTTTACAAAGGCAATATGCTATAAATCCAGACTGATCGGAATTATATAATTGAGGTTTATTACAATAGTGCAAATAGTGTTGTGTATACACCGATACAGATTAAATTTAGCTTTATTTCTTCATACTAAAATGGAAAAATAAAAACTTAATTGATGCTTATATTTTTTGAAGTGTACACACGATCATGATCATCAATGATCATTGAAGCCATTTGGTTTAATTGGTTTATCAGATATAAGCCTGCATTAATACCTATTGAGAGTACAGGTGTAGCCATAGCATCGGCAAGTTCGGCTGTTGTGCTTAAAATGCTTACGCTTTTAATTTTGCTAACCGCGAACCCTTTTTTAGGATTAAAAGAAGCTGAAGGCTTTTTAGTATTTATAGTGGCATATTTTTCGGCATTAACAGAGGTTGCTACAGCCATATTGCTGATAACAACGTTTGCAAAGGGCTGATTTTTCTGTGTAGGATCGGCTGTAGCAATAGTCCACGGCTCATTATCTGGCCTGGCACCCCAGGTTAGCAAATCGCCCCCGGCATTAATTACCCCGCTGCTTACCCCTTGCATTTGTAATATATATTTTGCCCTGTCGGCAGCGTAACCCTTACTGTTTGAGGCAAAGCCTATGCGCATGCCGGTTTCTTTCAAAAAAACAGTTTGTTCTTTTGCATTAAGCTCAACATTTTTATAGCTAACAGTACCAACCAGCTTTAAAACCGGATTACTGCTTTGATCGGTATCAAAGACGGTATCTTCTTTATCGGTAGTAAAGTATGTGATATCAAAGGCCCCATGAGTAAGTGCTGATATTTGTAATGAGCGGTCTATCAGCCTGAAGATCTCTGCATTGGTTTTTACAGGTTTAATACCTGCATTACGATTTATTTCGTTAACAGCGCTATCATCGCTAAATGCACTCAGCATTTTTTCAACGCGGTTAATTTCTGCTATTGCATCGTCAAAACGATCATTTGCCCATTCAGGGTTGTTTCCAACAACACTAATCTCAAACTGGTCACCCATCAGACGTACAGCACGCCTGAAAACAATTGAATTACGGGATATGGTTTTTACAGCCAGCATAACTTTATAGTTTTTACAGCTTTATCCGGCATTTTAAATACGATAATGCAGAATACCGCTAAAGTTTAAACGCTAAAGTATGGGCGCTTTATGAAAATGAGATGAAAATGAATTTTTGATAAATGCAAAAGACCGCAATGTGCGGCCTTTTGACAATACTATTATAATTTATAGATAAAGACCTATCTAAAGCCTGCTTAGGCTACAGTTCCTTCTTTCAGCTTCTCTGCATTTTCAGCAAATTGCAGGGCTTCCATAATATCCTGTAAATCGCCGTTCATAACTCCAACCAGGTTATATATGGTTAATCCAATCCGGTGTTCGGTTAAGCGTCCCTGCGGATAATTGTATGTACGTACCTTGGCAGAACGGTCGCCGGTTGATACCATTGTTTTACGTTTTTTGGAAGTTATTTCCAGGTGCTTTTGCAGCTCCATTTCATAAACACGCGAACGTAATACCTGTAAAGCTTTATCGTAGTTTTTTAGCTGAGATTTCTGGTCCTGGCACTGTGCAACAATACCTGTAGGTATGTGTGTTAACCTTACTGCCGAATAAGTAGTATTTACAGACTGCCCACCAGGCCCCGATGCACAAAACAAATCCTTACGGATATCGCTTACCTGCAGGTCGATATCAAATTCGTCTACCTCGGGCAATACTACTACTGTAGCAGCTGATGTATGTACGCGGCCCTGGGTTTCGGTATCAGGTACACGCTGTACGCGGTGCACGCCTGATTCGTATTTTAAATTACCATAAGCATCCTCGGCATTTACGTTAAACACAATTTCCTTGTATCCCCCTGATGTGCCTTCGGTATAATCAACCAGTTCTGTTTTCCAGCCGCGTCTTTCGCAATAACGCATATACATACGGTAAAGGTCGCCTGCAAAAAGAGCCGCTTCATCGCCACCGGTACCACCACGGATCTCCACAATTGCATTTTTTGAGTCTTCCGGATCTTTAGGAATCAGCATTAAACGTATTGCTTCTTCCATTTCGTCCTGCTTAACCAGCAGTTCGTCAAGCTCCATTTTAGCCATTTCGCGAAACTCTTCGTCCTTTTCGGTGGCTAAAATTTCTTTATTGCTATCGATGTTGCTCATAATGTTGCGATAGATATTATACTGATCAACAACTTTGGCAAGATCTTTATATTCTTTATTCAACTGGGCAAAGCGCTTCATATCAGCCATGGCATCGGGGCTACTTAGTTCAGCTTCTACGTCTTTCCAGCGTTGAAATATAGCTTCTAATTTCTCTAACATAAAAATTCATCTTAATACAAGCCATAAGGTTTACCGGGCCTGTAAAAAACGTACAAAGGTACGGAATTTAAGTAATATTTAATTCATGCTGGTGTAAAGAGACGGAGCTATTACTTTTCAAAAAACATTATGTAAGCACATGACAAGCCTGCCGAAGACAAGTCCAAGACCTTGCCAGCGTGAATATTCTGTGAGATGCCGAAATAAATTCGGCATAACGTATGTTTTATTTGGCACCCCTACCAGGCCAATATAAAGGTTGCTCTAAATTTAAATTATAGATAAAGGTATTTCAGTAATATTAGTCTTCCTTTTATCCGCCACTTACTTCAAAGCTTGCCAGTAAATTAACATTCGGGTCCATCTTTACTTTTGCTGGTTTTGCTTTTACTTTAAACCGCGAGACTGTGTTTTTATTAGTTATGTTAATAGTATGCAGCTGGCCATCAATAGAAAGTTCTAAAGGAAACTGGTATGATAAATCCTGTTTTTGGGTAACGCTCAATTCTATATCGCCTTTTGCAGCATCGTATTTCCAGGTAACATTCAGCTGAGGGTGACCGGGAGTATATACCCATTGCTGAAAAAACCGTTTTAAATCCTGTCCGCTGGCCTGCTCCATTATTTTTTGCAAGCCGCTGGTATAGGCGTTGCCACCATTGTATTTGGCATAATAATTCCTGATGCCTTTCCAAAATGCAGCGTCGCCCAATTTTCTGCGCAGCATATGCAATACCCAGCCGCCTTTTTGATAGCTGTTAGCGTTTAACAATTGCATATAGTTGCTTTTTACCAAAGTGTCGACTATTGGTGTATGCCTTCTTTTTTCAAAACCGAAAACGGTCACCCTGTCCTCAATCTCGCGCTTCCGTAAGGTATCAACACCGTACTTGTTTTCCAGGTAAAGGTTAGTCATATAGGTAGCAAAGCCCTCGCTTAACCAAACATGGCCAAAGTTCCGCTCGCTGGCTGCATCGCCAAACCACTGGTGTGCAATTTCGTGCGCCATCAGCTCCTCAATACCCGGGGAAATGGTAGAGTTTTCATAGTAGAATATTGCTCCTGCATTTTCCATTCCGCCAAATATGGTTTTCGACTGTACATTGGCCAGTTTTTTATAAGCAAACGGACCAACATTTTTTATATAGAACGGCAATATTTCGGTAGCAACCGCATAGCTTTTAAACCCGGCATCTTTGTTTTCAGGAAAAACATAGGTATAAACCGGAATATTTCCAACATCTCCGGGATGGTCTATTGCAAAATCAGCAACACCAATAACCATTACTTTGGTAGGCAACTCTGCTGTTTCTTTATAATGAGTTAGTTTTAAATGATTGGGTAATACGGTTTCCTCAATCTTTAAGCCATTTGCAACAACCCCGTAGTGATCTGGTGCGGTAACCACGAAATCAACCTGAGCCTTATCACCTGGATAATCGGCACATGGCAGCCAGTTATGGGCGCGGTTGGGCCAGTTATCGCCAAAAAAAGTGCGGTGTCCGAATTTATTGGTCGAGATGATCAGGCCATCAGCAGGAATACCCTGATAAATAACAGTATAGCTGTGTACACTATTCGCCTTTATAGCAGCATTAATATTTACTGCATCACTATCCTGTGCGAAGGATACATTTTTATCATCTTCTGTCACTGCCGATACCAGCATCCCTTTGCCTTTACTACCAGTTTTAACGAGATTAAGCTGAAAAGAATTTACATCCTTCAAAAATTTGATCCTGATTTTAGCCTGCCCCTTAATAGTATCATTTACATCATTTAGCTGGATGGCAAAGCGGTAGTGTTGTACATCAAATACAGGAGCCTGCGCCTCAGCAAACAGGCAACTCATCAACCCTAAAACAAAAAATGAACAAGCTTTATACATGGTGGTAATATTTAAAAACTAACTATAAAAATCTTAAAAATTTGGCATTAAATAGTGATTAGTGATAACTATATGTTACTCAGGATAATCCGTTTGATTTGTATCATCGTTATTAAGTATTTCCCTTAATATTTTTTTAGCTTCCAATTTAGCCCGAATAATCGAGATGATGCTTAAAACAATATAAAAACAACCGAAAAACAAGGCTGCTTCATATTCCCGGTCAATAACAGTTGAAATTATAAGTAAAAATGGAAGTAGCGCTAAAGGAAGCATGTCCAAATAATAACTAAAACTTATTACGCTGCTATTATTCGAATTTTCTATCCTGACACTTCCTCCATCTAGCAATATAGCACGTTGAAAATTCCACCTTAGCGCCCATGGGTTGTTATAAAATATCAGATTGTCGTCAGATTGTTCCAATATTTCATATTCTTTTCCCTTCAATTTTGAAACTAACAAAATAATTACTGCTTTTGGCTCGAGGTGGCTTGTTTGTTTAATATTGTACTTTAATTTCAGCTGAGGGATATTTAGATAATTCATTAATCTTCTTCTCTCCCTTACTTCCACCTAAAACTTTTTATCATTCGGTCTACATCCTTTTTTACAAAAGTAAGTACCGGTTGTATCGAATCAAGCCTCGGCTCGCTATTGAAATAAAGCGCACCCCTGATATAATTCTTTGTGCTATCTGTAAGATAAAACTGTACCGATGAGGCTGCATTACCCTCGATAGTATAATAAATGCCATAAACCTTCCTGTCGGGATAGGCAATTACACCCTCGTCAATTGATGTTGCTTTTATACTATGCTTAAAGCTCAGTTTATGGGCATCCTCCACCAACTCATTGAATTCCTTTTTCGATAGTATGTGTTCATAGCTTAAATGCAGCGTGCCATTAAACTGCTTAAACTGCATATTTAACCAGCATGGTTTTGCATCGGGCTTTTTGTCAGGCTCAATTACTGCATATTTAGGGTATTGAAAGGTAAAAGGGCAGTTCGAGATATATGGCTGGTAAGCTTTTTCAGGAAAAACAATGCGGTAATATCCTCTTGGCTTTGGCGAATAATCATGATTATTGCCGCATGCAGCAAAAAACAATATTATTAGTACAGGCAGTAAAACTTTTCTCATGGATGTTTTTGTTTTGCAGTCCATATTTCCCAGCTTTTTTCAGCTTGAAGGACTAACATTTCATAACCATTTTTTATAACCGCCCCCCGCTCTTCTCCTTTTTTTAAAAATAAGGTTTTTTCCGGATTATAGATCAGGTCGTAAAGTAAGTGATCATCAGTAATAGCTTCGTAAGGAATAGGCGGACATTCGTCCACATTGGGCGAAGTGCCTACAGGAGTTGTATTAATGATAAGCATATGCTGCCTGATATGACGTGGTTTCAAGTCTTTAAATAACAGGTTATCGCCAATTGGCTTACGCGTTACTACTTTAAAGCTAATCCCCAGGTTTTCCAATACGCATTTAACAGCTTTTGCTGCACCTCCATCGCCTAATACTAATGCTTCATCATGGTGATCTTTTAGCAATGGCATTAACGACATTTCGAAACCATAAATATCGGTATTAAAGCCTTCCAGCCTGAAATCATGCCCTTTAATTCCCACCTCGCCCGAAAAAGCAGCTTCTACAGGGCTTTCGGCACTTATGCGGATACAATTTACTGCTCCGGCATTTTTGGCATCGCTTTCAACCCAATCTAAATATTTTAAAACCCCGATTTTATGTGGAACGGTAACATTAAGCCCGCATAGATCCGGGTGCTCCTTTAATAGGGCCGGGAGGTCATGAATATGTTCTATTGGGAAAAGGCTGTATGTTGAATCGGTTATGTTTTCCTTTTCAAACTTTTCGGTAAAATATTTTTTTGAAAAAGAATGAGAAAGCGGATAGCCTATAAGACCGTAATGTTTCATTCGGTTATATTTGAAATGTTAGTATTAGGGTGCGACACATATATCAGTTTCAGGCTGTAATATTAATAAGAAAACTTCAGTTTACCCCTTTTTAGCCGCTATCATCATATGCGGACTTAAAGCGAGTAATGATTTACTGTTTTCGGTGATTTTGAGCAGATCCATTAAGGCTTCTTTCTTTTTAGCATCGGCCCTGCTCTCAAAATAATTTTTATCCAGCCATATCATGCCCTCAACAGCATAGGTATCTATATATTTCAAGCCTGCTTCTTCAAATTCGTTTTGTAATTGTTGTGGCTGATGATAATAAGCCGATGGCAAAATACCGGGCATGCTTTTAGGTGCATTATGGATACCGGTAGTTAATTCTTCTTTGCACATTTCGTATATTTCAGGAATATGGATGCCACCATTTAACAAACCTGTAATTGCTGATACAGAATGATTAATGGCAAAACCAAGCACAATCCCGCTTGGCTTTAATACCCTTTTAGCTTCGGTTATACAGTTTATCCGGTCTTCTTTTTTTTGCAGATGGTATAAAGGCCCATGTAAAATAACTACGTCAGCAAAATTATCTTCTATATCCAGTTTCTGCGCCTCACCCAGAATACTTTTAAATGGCTTTTTTGCTTTAGCCGATCTTTTGTTAGCCTGTTTTATATGTTTTGGCACCGGATCGATCAGATAAACGTGATACCCCAAAGCAGCCAGCCATTCCGAATAAACACCAGGGCCGCCGCCTACATCTATAACAATCCCCTTTTTAGAAGGAAGGAAACGCTGGATCAGTTCCTTGTTTCTTTCAAATTCAAGCGGGCCAAGGCCAAGTTGTAACCTGTCTTCCTCGGATGTTTGGGTATAAAAAGCTTCTATTTCAGGATTGATCATTGGCAGTGCATGATTTACGGTCACCAAAAATGAGCATACTTTTTTGCATAAAGAATAAAATATATCAGAACTTAATCTGGTTGACCGGGAAACCTTTATTCTCTATATTGCCTTTAATGAAACGACTAATTATCCTTACCCTGTTACTATTCGCTTTTGCAAAAGGCAATGCACAAACAAAATCAACAGATGCTGTAAAACCACCTATTGAAATGATGGGGAGTTTTGAAGATGATTACCAGATAAGGTATAAAATAAGCGATACATTATGGTTTCAGCTACCGCACACCCGCTTTCATATTATTAAATGGAACCTTGAGAAAAAATATATCATCGCCCGGAACGACGTGCATAATCCGGGTGAAAAAGGCCTTTATACCCGCATTGACTATATGACTTTTAATGGGATGGAACCCTGGAAATGGGGCTACTGCCTCACAGCCTACAATGCCGCAACAGATGCCATTGCTGAAGCCACCGCTGCTGCCGACCGGGACAACCCGATGAAAGGTTGCGGAGGTTATCCATTTTCGAGGATGAAGAAGGTGAAATAGTGGTTTAATTTATTGCCCGTAATTTCTACTCTTCACCAACGAATGCAGTTGCCTCAATTTCAAGCAAAAAATCGGGGTTCATTAAGCCGGAGACAAATAAAACAGTAATTGCAGGCGGATTAGCGCTATTCATAAATTTTTGCGATGTTATAAATGCATCATAAGCGTTTTGCCCCTGAACTATATTGATATTCAACTTTATTACATCATCAAAAGTGGCATTGCAGGCTGAAAGAGCAGTTTGAATATTTTTCATAACCTGCTCTGTTTGTGATTTTATATCCCCTTTACCAATAATTTCCCGGTTTTCATTAACAGCATTCTGGCCGCCTATATAAATCGTTTTTCCATTTCCCTGTGTAGTTATTATTTGAGAAAAAGCAGAATTTTTTAGTAAACCATCCGGGTTGATACGTTGAATATTTGTTTTCATATTACTTGTAAAAATAATGAAATCTGAAATAAAAAAGTCCCCGGCATTAACTCTGGAGACTTAATATTTACAATAAATATTGTTTTACAAAAAATGATCAAAAGTATCGCTTCTGATGCCTAATCGGAGTGTTTCCAGCGGGATCACATCAGCCGGGGCAATGTTGCCAAGGCTTACATTTGCACCTATAAGCTTAATGAACCAAACCTGCTGCGCCTTTTGCGGGGCTTCCCAAATTATAGTGTCCTCGGGTATTTGAGTAAGGATCTCATCAACCAAACCCTGCCTTACTTCTCCCGAATCGCGGTAAATGCCTACGTTGCCGCTTTCGCGGGCTTCGGCAATTACTTTCCAGGCGCCGGCTTCAATCTCGGCGTTCATCAGTTTTATCCATTTATAGGGTGCAAAAATCTTCTGTACATCTTTTGAACCCACTTCGGATATTACAGTGATCTGTTTTGCCAGCTTTTGAATATACTCGCATTTTAAATCATGCTCCAGGGTGATAGAACCATCCGATACTTCAGCATAATCCATTTGAAATTTATCAAGCAATCGGCAATAATCATCAAACTGATTACGCACAATCATAGCTTCAAATAAAGTACCGCCAAAGTATACCGGAAGCCCTGCTTCCCGATAAAGCTTCAATTTTTCGGTAAGGTTAGGGGTTACATACGATGTAGCCCAACCTAACTTAACCATATCTGTATAAATACCGCCAACCTCAATAAAATCCTCAACCTGGCGTAAACTAAGCCCTTTATCCATAACCATAGTAATGCCGCTGTTTCGGGGTTTAACAACGCGCTCAGGGAGGTTATTGATGGTGTAATTCATAAATATCTTAATAGGTTATAGTCTATAACTAAAAGTACTAATGGCGCAAAGGTCGTAAAAAAAGCCAAAATTCAATTGAATTTTGGCTTTTTTTAGTGATCAGAGGTTAGTTGATTGGAGATTAGTTTTTTTTAGAATGACTTTTCCTAATCTCCAATCAACTAACCTCTGATCACTATTTCGTATAACGATTAATAATATCAACTATTACCTTGTTCTTTTGCAACTGTGGTAAATAGTCAAACAGGATATAATGTTTTTCCGGATCAGATGACAACGCCATTTCCAGATGACTCAATGCTTCGTTATACTCGCCTTTGGCAAATAAATAAGCAACCATGCGGTAGTAAAGCTCTGCAGCATCAGGGTTGTTTTTTATGGCCTGCGATATAACCTCTATAGCATCAACCAGCCTTTGTTGTTCATATAAAATAGACGAATAATCAAGCCATGCGTCTACGTCAATCGGGTTAAGCTCTACAACCTTTTCATAAGCGTGCTCCGCTTCAAGCAAATGACCGAGCTTATATTCGGCATCTGCTATGGCAAACCAGTAATCGGCGTTTGCAATATCAAGATCTAAAGCTTTTTTGTAGAAATGAAGCGCCTCAAAATAACGCTCTTCAAAATCAAGCGTAACGCCTATTCCAAACCAGGCGTCAGCCAGTTTTGGATCCATTTTAACCGACTTTTTGTAAAACGCCCGGGCATCGTCCATTTGCTCCAGCTTTTCATAGCATTCGCCAATGGCGCAATAGGTATCAGCGTTGGGTTGCTCATACTCAAAGGTATGACGGTACACCTCTATTGCTTCTGCATATTTTTCAAGATTAACCAATGCGTTGCCTTTATTAAAATAGGCCGATGCAAAGCTGTCTTTAATTAATATAGCGTAATCGTAAGCATCAATAGCTTTTTCAAACAAGCTGAGCTTGGTGAAAGCATTGCCTAAGTTATACCACGCAGCATAGCTATACGGTTCGTTATCGATATACTGCTGATAAAAGGTTACGCTCTCCTGCTGATTATCGAGCACATCATAACAAAAGGCCAGCTCATACAAAGCATCCTGGTTTTCCATATTTTGCTTCAGGCAAAGTTTCAGGTAGGTTATGGATGTTTCATAATCGCCCATGTTTTGATACACGTAGGCAATGTGCAGCAGCACCTCGTCAGTTTCTTCGGCAAGGTCAAGCGCTTTTTCATAATTTTCCAGGGCCTCGCCATAACGCTCCATACTTTCATACAGGTTACCGCGGATGAGATAAATATCAGGATCAGATGCTTCCAGCATTGCGGCTTTTTCAAGCGCTTCAAATGCCTCGGTCACCTTGTTGGTAACCACTAAAAGCTGGGCCTGTTTTATCAGGAAAACTGCGGCAAACGGATGCTGGTTGCGTGCATATTCGGCAACCTGTAGGGCTTTGGGCGGGTCGTTCTTTTCGATGTAGTAGTCGATAATGTTCTCAAACGCCTGGGCATCAAAAAAATACTGATCATGATTACGAATCATTTCTTCGTAACGCTCTACCGAAAATTTTGGGTCTTCGGTAAAACCAAATTCAAATTCTTCTTCCATTCAATTTTGTTTCAGAACATAAACTCTGGCTAAGCCCTCGAAATCGCTTTTCGAGCTTAACTGAGTTCAAAATACAAGTAATAAACATCCATAATACAAATTAGTTATCAACATTCAAACATTGTTAACAGGACGATTTACAAAGCCTTGATAATTAATGCGAATCATTTCGCCGGCAAAGGATGAGTTGATAATAATTTGCCTTAAAGATTTTTACCTTTGACAAAAGTAACAATTGTGAGCCTTAATATTTCAGATATTCTTAATCGTTTACATATAAACGACATTAATGATGCATTTAGTACAGGCAGCAATTGGGTAAGCAGCCCCAATGCAGCCATAAAAGATATTGTATCGCCAACAGATGGTAAAAAGATTGCTTCAGTAAAATTTGCCACTGCAGCTAACTACAACCAAGCGGTTGAAACAGCACAAAAGGCATTCATAAACTGGCGCACAATACCAGCTCCCAAGCGTGGTGAAATTGTCCGGGAGGTAGGTAATGCTTTACGTGCTAATAAAGAGAACCTGGGTGCTTTGGTATCCTACGAAATGGGTAAAAGCCTGCAGGAAGGCTATGGTGAAGTACAGGAAATGATTGACATTGCCGATTTTGCTGTTGGCCTTAGCCGCCAATTATATGGATTAACTATGCATAGCGAACGCCCGCAGCACCGAATGTATGAGCAATACCATCCGCTGGGTATTGTGGGTATTATTTCGGCTTTTAATTTCCCGGTTGCGGTATGGAGCTGGAATGCCATGCTGGCCTGGGTTTGTGGCGATGTTTGTATCTGGAAACCCTCGGAAAAAACACCCTTAACAGCTATTGCATGCCAGCACATTGCGCAGGAGGTTTTCAAAAAACATAATATTGACGAAGGTGTATCGTGCCTGGTTATAGGCGACAGAGAGATTGGCGAATTAATGGCTAATGATCCGCGTGTTCCATTGGTATCAGCTACCGGTTCAACCCGCATGGGTAAGTCTATCGGTACTGCCGTTGGTGCACGACTTGGCAGAAGCTTGCTGGAACTTGGCGGTAACAATGCCATCATCATCAGCGAAAATGCCGATCTGGATATGTCACTCATTGGCGCCGTATTTGGCGCAGTGGGCACAGCTGGCCAGCGCTGTACCAGTACGCGCAGGCTTATCATCCACGAAAGTGTTTATGACGCCTTTAAGCAAAAGCTGGTAAATGCGTATAAGCAGATCCGCATAGGCGATCCGCTGGATGAAAATAACCACATGGGGCCACTGATTGATAAGGATGCTGTTAACCTTTACCTCGATTCTATCGAAAAATGCAAAGCCGAAGGCGGGGAATTTGTAGTTGAAGGCGGCAAGCTCGAAGGTGATAAATATGCATCAGGCTGCTATGTAAAACCTTGTATTGCCGAGGTGGAGAATCATTATAAAATTGTACAGCACGAAACCTTTGCCCCTATCCTCTATCTTATAAAATATAAAACACTGGATGAGGCTATCGCCCTGCAAAACGGGGTGCCGCAAGGTCTGTCATCAGCTATCATGACCGGAAACTTGCGCGATGCTGAACAATTCCTGTCGTATGCAGGTTCTGACTGTGGTATTGCTAATGTAAATATTGGTACATCAGGAGCGGAAATAGGAGGGGCATTTGGCGGAGAAAAAGAAACCGGCGGTGGTCGTGAATCGGGTTCCGATGCATGGAAAGTTTACATGAGGCGCCAAACGAATACTATAAACTATTCAAAAACGTTACCCTTGGCACAAGGAATTAAATTTGATCTGTAAATTTTTAGTGAATGGTTGATTGAGTTGGATTGGGTTGATTAAGTTAAACTTATAGTTTTATGATCAACCACTCACTTAATCAACCATTCAACTTAATCAACCAATAAATAATGCATAAACTACGCAATTACGCTTTAAGCTCCCTTTTGTGCGGAGCATTGTTTTTTAGTATTAACGCTTCGGGGCAGCAAGCGCCAAAGGCCCAGCCAGATCCACCGAAAGACTGGCATACGATGGACTTGAAAACTGACGGTTTCTACGGTATAAGCCTTAAACAGGCTTACCAGTTTTTAAAAGGCAAAAAAAGTAAAACAGTTATCGTTACCACTATTGACAGCGGTATTGATACAGCACAAAAAGATTTGTCGAGCATTTTATGGGTAAACCCAAAAGAAATTCCTAATAATGGCATCGACGATGATCATGATGGCTTTGTTGACGATGTACATGGCTGGGACTTTTTAGGCGGTAAAGGCGGCAAGGTTGATTATACTGAAACTACCGAAGAAGTAAGGCAATATCATAAGCTTAAAGATAAATACGCAGGCTTAACTACGGCTCCTGCCGGACAGGAAAAGGAATTTGCTTTCTGGAAAAGTGTTAAAGCCAATTACGATTCGACCATGAGCAAATCGCAGGCGGAAATAAAAGATCTTACTACCGAGGTTAATGTACTTTCGGCAACCAATTTTTATTTAAAGAGAGAATTGAAACTGGGTTCAGATCAAACCTTTAATAAAGCCGATTTGGCAAGAATAAAAACAGCTAATGATACCATTAACCAAAGTAAAACAGTTTGGGAATCGGTTTTCTCGCAAATTGGTGAGGATACCAATAATGCCAAAGTACTGAAAGACCTTACAGAGTATTATGCTAAACAGAACAACAACGTTAACCCAGATCTTGATGCACGCGCGCGTATAGTTGCTGATGATCCGGATATAAATGATGGAAAACCTTATGGTAACAACGTGCTTAAAAACCCTGACGCCTCGCATGGTACTGGTGTTGCAGGCTTGATTGGAGCGGTGCGTAATAATGGATATGGAATTGATGGTGTTGCTGATAATGTGCGGATCATGTCGATAAAAGCTGTACCTAATGGCGATGAATATGATAAGGATATTGCTAACGCAATCCGTTTCGCGGTTGATCATGGTGCACAGGTCATTAACATGAGCTTCGGCAAAAAGATTTCGCCGCACAAAGACTGGGTTGATGCGGCTTTTAAATACGCTGCATCTAAGGATGTACTATTAGTAATGGCATCGGGCAATGACAACCAGGATATAGATGCCAAACCCGAGTTCCCTAATGATACCTATCTTGATGGATCAACCACCGATAATGTAATAAATGTAGGCGCATCAGGACCTAAACCTGATACCAGCCTTGCTGCTTCTTTCAGCAACTATGGAAAGATCCATGTAGATGTTTTTGCCCCTGGTGTAAAGGTTACCTCGATTGATACTGATGCAGAATTTAATACAGCCGACGGCACCAGCTTTTCATCGCCTATAGTTGCAGGGATTGCTGCATTGTGTTTGGAATATTACCCAAGCCTTAGTGCAAGGCAGTTGAAGCAGGTAATTTTAGAAAGCGCAACACCGGTAGTAGGTAAAATGGTTAATAAACCAGGCACAAGTACCAAGGTTGATTTTGCTTCGCTTTCAAAAACAGGTGGTATTGTAAATGCTTATAAAGCTTTGGAAATAGCATCCAAAATGAAAGGCGAAAGGAAACTTTAAACAAAACATAGCAATCCAATTAAATAAAACCCTTTGGTAAAAGCCGGAGGGTTTTGTTTTTAAAGAACGTTTGCTGCAGCAAACAAGCTCAGATTTTCTTACTACTTTTGCCTCAACCAATTCCGGTTTTTCATGAGTAAAACCTTTAACCGCCCTATTCGTGTTTTAGTTGCCAAAGTAGGCCTGGACGGGCATGACCGCGGCGCACGTATTATTGCTACTTCACTGCGCGATGCAGGTATGGAAGTAATCTATACCGGCTTGCGCCAAACGCCCGAAATGGTAGTGAACACAGCATTACAGGAAGACGTAGACGCTATAGGGGTTTCTATCCTTTCAGGTGCGCACATGACCGTTTTTCCCAAGATCATCAATCTGATCAAAGAAAAAAAGATGGATGATGTATTGGTTACGGGTGGTGGTATTATCCCGCAGGATGATATGGACGAACTGAAGAAAATTGGTGTAGGCGAACTTTTCCCGCCAGGCACCAGCACTCAAGACATTGTTAAATACATAACCGATTGGGTGCATCAACACCGCAATTTCTAAAATCTGGCAAATTATGTCATTCCAAAATTTACTGATAGAAAATAAAGGGCGCATACAGTATATTATTATTAATCGCGAAAGCAAGCTGAATGCGTTAAATAAAGATACATTGGCCGAGTTGCATACAGCATTTAATGATGCGTTTAATAATGCCGAAGTTGGCGGTATTATTATAACAGGCGCAGGCCAAAAGGCTTTTGTTGCAGGCGCTGATATTTCCGAATTTGTTGCACTTGATGCTGCCGGCGGCCATCAGTTAGCGCAGCTGGGCCAAACAACTGTATTTAACCTGATTGAAAACGGCAATAAGCCGGTAATAGCTGCGATTAACGGGTTTGCCTTGGGCGGTGGACTTGAGCTGGCGATGGCCTGCCATATCCGCATTGCTTCGGACAATGCAAAAATGGGATTACCCGAAGTTACTTTAGGATTGATACCCGGCTACGGCGGCACACAGCGCCTGCCTCAATTGGTGGGTAAAGGAAAGGCGTTTGAAATGATTATGACAGCCGATATGATAACTGCCGCCGAAGCGCGTCAATACGGTTTGATTAATCACGTAACAGAGCAGGATGAACTGCTTGCTAAGTCCGAAGAAATTTTAAATAAGATCTTATTGCGTGCGCCATTGGCAATAGCATCGGCAATTACTGCGGTTAATGCAGGGCTGCAGAATGGTATAAAAGGTTTTGAAACCGAGATAGCCGAATTTGGAAAATGTTTTGGGACTGATGATTTTAAAGAAGGCGTCTCGGCCTTTTTAGAAAAGCGAAAACCCGCATTTAAGGGAGAATAGGAATTTTATTACTTCCATGCATTCCTGTTATGAAAAACCTGATCATTATTGAGGCGCCAAGCAATCTGGGTTTAAAGGAACTTATACCCAACAAAGAGCCAGGGGTAAGAAAACTCCCCGACTGGCTAAAGGTGCGTGGTTTGTATGAAAAGCTATCGCCCAAATTGGTTATACGGGTTGAGCCACCTGAGTATAGTATGCAAATCGATGAAGTTTCGCAGGTTAGAAATGCTGACAGGATTATTAATTATTCAAAAACTCTATCAGATGAAATATATAAAGCTGTAAAATCAGATCAATTTCCATTTGTTATCGGGGGAGATTGCAGCATACTTATTGGCTGTGCGCCAGGCTTAAGAGCTGCCGGCAGGTACGGGTTGTTTTTTATTGATGGCCATACAGATTTTATATTGCCTGCTTTATCATTAACAAAAGGAGCAGCTGGGATGGATTTGGCTATTGTAACGGGTAACGGGCCTCATAAGCTTACAAATATTAAAAATTTAAAACCTTATTTTTCTGAAAACAATGTAGTTGCTTTTGGCAATAGGTATTTAAACAATGATTATGTAAATACCATTTTAAACTCCTCCATTACTTATTACGATTTAACGGCTGTACGTAAAACAGGCATCGAAAATCTTGTAAAACAATTTCTTGAAGATATCATCGATAAAAAACTGGATGGGTTTTGGATTCACCTTGATGTTGACGTACTTGATGACAAAGAAATGCCATGCGTCGACTCGCGGCAATCCGGAGGTTTAACTTATGATGAATTAACTTTAACATTTAGCCTGCTATTGCAATCGCCAATGGCAAAAGGGATAGATATCACCATACTTGACCCTGACCTTGATCCGGATGGTATTTATACTGATCGTTTTATCGAGCAGTTTATCGAAAGTATATCTGTTTTTTTATAGCAATAAGGCCTTTTCATGCCTTTGAAAATGTATTTGTTTAATAAATATGCAATTCTAAAATTGAGATAAAATGCCCCTACGGTGTTAAACAATGACATGGGAATTACAAAACTGACCAAAATTCGAAATTGGTCAAAAATTATCTTATTGTTAATCAATCGATTGAACAATCGTGACAATCGGATGAAAAAACTTATATATTTTGTGATGTTACTTTGTTCCGTGTTTATAAAAACACAACAATTTAATAACACATATAGTCATGAAAACTACATTAAAAATTTCAGCCTTAGTTTTAGCTTTTGCCGGATTAACCCTGGGCGCAAAAGCACAAACTACAACTTCTAAAACTTCAACTTCATCAAACGGAGTAATTTTAAGCATAGGCGTTGACGCAGGTATCCCGACAGGTAAATTATCAGATTCTTACAACTGGAACATTGGTGGTTCTGTACAGGCAGATATTCCTGTTGCACAAAACTTGTTTGTTACTGTTAATGCAGGTTACAATAGCATTCAGGGCAAAAGCAACTTACACGTAATTGATCCTGTTGCATTAGGTGGCGTTACAACTTACGATGCTACCAACATTCAATTGTTACCTGTTAAAGCTGGTTTAAAATACTTCATCGTTCCTAACTTTTATGTACAGGGCGAAGCAGGAGCAGCTTTTGCTTTAAATAAAAAAGATGTTGGTTTTGATAAATCAGCGGCATTTATTTATGCACCACAAGTTGGTTATCAGTTCCCGCTTGGTGGTAAAAGCTTTATTGATGCAGGTGTAAGGTACGAGGCCTCAACCAAATTCAACAGCGGTGTTGACGACAGCAAAGTAAACTTCTTTGCTTTACGCGTTGCTTATGCTTTCGGTTTATAATTGAATAAGAGAAACGAAAAGCTAAAAGAAAAATAAAGCGTAGTAATAGTTATTAATTATTAAAAACTATTACCCTGATTCTTAGCTTTTAACACAAACATCTACCTAAAAAAAGAGAGGCTTTTGGTCTCTCTTTTTTGTTTGTTATAACTTTTTGTGGTTCAAAAACGTATGATGGGATTAAATTTATAAATTAGCGGATTAGCATTGTTAATTAACATGCAAAAAGATCCCTTTATTAGTAAACCGTAATAGCTGGTATGAAAAAAATACTCATCATTGATGATGAAGTTAATGTTGCGTTATTGCTTTCAAAGTTTTTAACGCGTAACGGGTTCGATGTTACTACTGCATCAACCGGTACTATTGGTATGGAATACCTTAAAAACGGGGATTTTAACCTGGTTTTATGTGATTTCAGGCTGGAGGATACCGATGGGCGCGAAATGCTAAAAAACATAAAAACACAATATCCGCAAACCGGGGTAATTATAATTACCGGGTATTCGGATATAAAAATGGCTGTAGAGCTGATAAAGATGGGGGCTTACGATTATATTACCAAGCCGCTATATCCTGATGAAATTTTAAACACGATTACCAAAGCCATAGAAACACACTATGCATTGGTTGAAGATAAACCCGAGCCTATTAATAACGACAAATCGAGCAGGGAAAGTAAAAAACAGGTTTTCTCTAACGAATTTGTTACAGGCACCAGCAAAGTATCAAAAGAACTATTAAGGCAAATAGAGTTGGTTGCTCCAACTAACTACAGTGTAATTATATTGGGCGAAAGCGGCACAGGTAAAGAGTCGGTCGCAAAAAGCATACATTTAAACAGCCCGAGATATAACCAGCCATTTATTGCAATGGATTGCGGCTCGCTTACAAAAGAGCTTGCGGCCAGTGAATTCTTCGGCCATGAAAAAGGATCATTCACGGGGGCTTTATATACAAAAATAGGCCACTTTGAAATGGCCAATGGCGGTACCTTGTTTTTGGACGAAGTAGGTAACCTTTCGTACGAGATTCAGGCGGCTTTGTTGAGAACAGTACAGGAACGGAAGGTAAAAAGAATAGGCAGCACTAAAGAAATTAACCTTGATGTGCGCATTATTATTGCTACAAATGAAAATCTGCAGGATGGTATCCAGAAAGGAAAATTCAGGGAAGATCTGTACCATCGTTTTAATGAGTTCAGCATATTTATTCCGCCGCTGCGTGAACGCGGAAGTGATATAATGCTGCTTGCCGACCATTTTTTAAAAATTGCCAATCACGAGCTTGGGCGCAATGTGAGCTCATTTTCGCCTGAGGTGATAGAAAGTTTTATGAGTTATCGCTGGCAGGGTAATATCCGCGAAATGAAAAATGTGGTTCGCAGGGCTACCTTGCTTACCGAAGGCAACGAAATAACCATGAAGGCGCTCCCTCTCGAAATTTCGAATTTTAAAATGCCGACTTATGATTATTCGCCGGTTGCTGAGTTCCAGGAAATAAAAGAGAACAGGCACGATTTAAAGAACGCCGCGCTCGAAGCAGAATATGAAACCATACTAAAAGTATTGAGGCAGGTTAATTTTAATAAAACCAGGGCCGCCGAAATATTAAACATCGACCGTAAAACTTTGTATAATAAAATGAAGGCCATTAATATTAAGTAACATGAAGGGATCTGCTAAGGTTGAGGAGAAACAAACCGCAGAAATTATGGGTGAAACCCTGCGGGCATTAAAACATGATGTTAAAAACCAGCTTTCAAATATCCTGTTAGCCATAGAGCAGTTACGCTATGAGATCCCAAATCCATCAGAAGATTGCATTTTCTACCTCGACTCTATCTCTATGAGTTCGGCTAAAATTGATGTCCTGCTTAAGGAAACTGAATAGAGATAAGCCCAAAACCGATAAAGGCAGGAACAGGAGTATTTAAGTAGTGCGAAAGTTTGGTTACAAAAATCCTGCACTTTCCTATCTTTAAAGCCCTTGTTCAACTCGCCTAACTTTATTCTCTTTCTCACAAAACATTTTTTCTTCTCTGCGTTTATAAAGTATAATTTAGGCCTTAATGTCGATTTTTAACTACAAACAGCGTAATAACATCATACTTGCAGGGATCATTATCCTGGGCTGTTTTTTGGTTTATGCATTAAGCAGCTTGTTCAGCGCCATTCTTGGGGCTATTGTGCTGTTCACTATATTCCGCCCTGTTTACCTCCATTTGGTTGAAAACAAGGGTTGGAACAAAACACTTGTTGCAGTAATGATCATTTTGACATCACTTATAGTGATTATTATTCCACTGATGTCGTTAAGCATCATGGTAGTGGGTAAAATAGGCAGCATTAATAAAAACACTTTTAACTTACAGGATTGGGTTTCGAGAATTGATGATTATGCAGGTTATAATTTTAACCAGCCCCATATAGCCGAAAATACTTTACAAAAGATAGGGGCCTATGCTACTGAGTTATTCCCCTCAATTTTAGGAAGTGCAGCGCAGATCTTAATAACATTACTTGTAATGTATTTTTTAATGTATTTTATGTTTACCCAAATTCATGAGTTTGAAGCAGGGTTGTTAAAATATGCGCCATTCAGAGAGCAGCATGCTGTAAAGTTTGCTATTGCATTGCGCAATTCAACTTATTCAAATGTGTTGGGGCAAGGCATAATTGCAGTTGTGCAGGGAACTTTGCTGGCTATGGGCTTTTTTGCGTTCGGCATACCCGACCCTGTATTTTGGGGGGTTATAGGCACATTCATTTCGTTTTTACCTGTGGTGGGGGCTCCTACCCTAACCATCCCGGCGGGGATCATCCTGATAGCCGAAGGCCATACAGTAAGAGGGATCCTATTAATGGCTTTCGGCCTGTTATTTATAGGTAATATCGATAATGTTTTACGAATGCTCATTAATCGTAGGGTAGGCAATACTCATCCCATTATTTCAATTATAGGTGTTTTTATAGGCATTCCGCTTTTTGGTATACTTGGATTAGTATTTGGCCCGCTGTTATTATCGTACTTTTTGCTATTATTGGAAATATATGAAACAAACCGGATGGCTGCCGACCGGCTTGAAAGGATAAGGACGGGACCTGATGGGTGAGAGGAAAAGAGTCAATAGTCCATGGTCGATAGTCCATAGAAAAGTAAAAGTTAAGAGAAAAGCATAAAACCATCGACTATGGTCCATGGACTATCGACAACATAACCGTGAACTCCTTATCTTTGGTAACATTTGGCATGATATTTAATCATAATGAAAACAATTATTCAACAATAAAATTTATAGTATATGAACGATAACTCAAAAGTATTTGTCGCATTGCTGGTAGGGCTGGCGGCAGGAGCGGCATTAGGAATATTATTTGCACCTGATAAAGGAGTAGAAACACGCGATAAACTTGCCGAATCATTAAAAAACCTTGGTGAATCTATTAAAGAAACGGCTGCTGCCGAAATTGACAATCTTGTTAATTTAAAGGATAAAGTTGTAAACAACATCAAATCAAAGATCAGCAGTGCTGAAGAAGAATACCAGGACGATCTGGAACACGCATAAATTAAGTCAATAGTATTGGACGGGATAAAGACTTACGAAGTTTTGAAAACTTCGTAAGTCTAAAATCAGCCCAAGACTCATGACTCAAGACTTAAAAAATGGAAGCCGAAAAAGAACCCACCCCGCCACCTATTATCGATCAGCTGAAAGATTATGCTGAAACACGTATTAAGCTGGCAAAGTACCAGGCCATTGAAGGCGGAACATCAATTGCAGCAGGCATTATTTCGGATGTTGCCGTTTTTATAAGCATGGTGCTGGCCTTCATATTTGCCAGTTTTACCTTAGCTTTTTACCTCGCCTCACTTTTTAACTCAAACTGGATTGGATTTGGATGTGTAGCTCTGATCTATTTGATAATTGCATTAGTTGTAAAGGCTTATAAACAAAAGCTTGAAAAACCTATTGTTAATGCAATAATTAGCAAAATATTTAAAAACCAATAAAATGGATGTGCCCGTTAGAAATATAGATGATTTGAGAGGTGAGATTTTACGCCTGAAGGGATTGGAACTGGAACAAAGCATAGCCATTGGTCAGCGTTTTAAAAGCCCAACTGCGGTATTTTCTACCTTATTGTCACTGTTCCCCCGGTCAACAAATGCAAGCGGCACAAAAAGCACCACTTTTTTTGAACAGGACATTCTAGGCTTAATATCCCGTTTTGTTTTACCGCTTATTTTAAATAAAACACTTTTCCGCAATTCTAATTTTATAATTAAAACCCTGGTGGGTATAGTATCTCAAAAAGCATCTCATTTTATATCGGAAGAGTCAGTTTTAGCCCTTTGGGAAAAGGTGAAAACTCTTTTCGAAGTCAAAGAGAAAAAGAGCAAAAATCCCGAAAAGAATACAATACCTCCTTTGAGCGAAAGCTTTTGATATTAACCTAAAATAATGAATGTTATTTATAAACATTCTGACTTAATATATCAGGTTATACACTTAAAGCTAATCATCGTATATTCGGATAAAAATTTTATCCGATGAACGCTTACTCCATTATTAAACAACTTCACTCCGGCTTCAGGTACATCGTATTTATACTAATACTGGTGGCCATTATTCAATCATTGCTGGGCTGGTTTGGCAAAAAGCCATATACCGAAGTTAACCGCAAAATCAACCTGTTTACATTGATATCGGCACATACCCAATTGCTTATTGGTATAGTGTTGTTCTTTTTAAGTCCTTTGGTTATGTTTAATAGCGGCACCATGAAAAACGATGTTACCCGGTATTTTACAGTTGAACATTGGGTTGGGATGATCATCGCTATTATTTTAATAACTATCGGGCACAGTAAGTCAAAAAAAATCGTACTGCCTGAGGGTAAACACAAAACCATTGCAATATTCTATATCATAGCGTTTTTAATAATTATTGGCACCATAATGTCTGGCCATTTATCAGTTTTAGGCTCGCAACAATAAAAAAGTGTAGAAAAAATTTGGTAATTCATTTTTCTTTATAAATTTGTGACCGTAATGATCAAAATCAATCATAATAACAGCTGGTGGCACCAATTAATTTTGGCAGCCGGCTAAGTTTTTGATCTGAACGATTAATCAATTATAAACCTAAATAGGAAACCCGGCGAACCTCATTCGCTGGGTTTTTTGTTTTAAAGGGATTTTTTAAAGAAAATGAAGAAATATAAAATAATAACAACACAAAAAAAGCTGCTTGCCGATACAACAACGCCAGTAAGCATATACCTGCGGTTACGGGACGTTTTCCCCAACTCGTTATTGCTGGAAAGTTCCGATTACCATAGCCGCGAGAATAGCTTAAGCTATGTTTGCTGCGAGCCTATGGCAGGCCTGGTGCTAAATAACGGCGCTTTAAAATTATCTTATCCCGACGGCAGTGAAGAAAACTTTGCAGTAGGAGAATTTGATTTGATTACAAAGCTTAATGAGTTTACCGCCAGCTTTGAAGTAAGCGATAATCCTTCAAAAATAATATCGAACGGCTTGTTCGGTTATTTTACGCACGAAGCGGTTGAACACTTTGAGACCATTCGCTTAAAACAGAGTGCGGATACCGCCAGGAAGATCCCGGTAATGCAATATCATATTTACAGGTATATTATAGCGGTTGATCATTTTAAAAATGAGCTGTATATTTTTCACAATCAGGATGGAGAAAAAACAGAAAGCAATGGCCTTGAAAAATTAGCCGACCTGATAAAGAACAAAAACTTCCCCGAATACAGCTTTAAAAGTAATGGTGAAGAGCAGTCAAACCTGAGCAACGAAGAGTTTATGGCTGTGGTCGAAAAAATGAAACAGCATATTTATCGCGGCGATGTTTTCCAGATCGTTCCCTCACGTGGGTTTTCGAGGAAATTTTTAGGTGATGAATTTAATGTGTACAGGGCATTGCGTTCCATTAACCCGTCGCCATATTTGTTTTATTTTGATTATGGCGATTTCAGGATCTTTGGCTCATCTCCCGAAGCGCAGATCACTATAAAAAACAGGGTAGCCAGTATATTCCCTATCGCCGGAACGTTTAAACGAAGCGGTGATGATGAAAAAGATGCCGAAATAGCCCGCAACCTTGAAAATGACCCGAAGGAATCAGCAGAGCATGTAATGCTTGTTGATCTGGCGCGGAATGACCTTAGCCGTCATTGCACCGAAGTTGAAGTAAAGTCGTTTAAAGAGGTGCAATACTATTCACACCTTATCCACCTGGTATCTCATGTAAGCGGTAAATTACTGCCAGGCACATCATCGTTTAAAGTAGTTGCCGATACCTATCCAGCAGGTACACTAAGCGGCGCGCCAAAATATCGCGCAATGGAAATCATCGATGAAAACGAAAACAGCAAACGCAGCTTTTACAGCGGGGCAATTGGATTTATGGGCTTTAATGGAGACTTTTTTCACGCTATTATAATCCGCTCGTTTTTAAGCAAAAACAATACGCTGCATTACCAGGCCGGAGCAGGAATAGTTGCCGGATCAGTTGCTGAAAGCGAACTAAAAGAAGTAGATAACAAAATAGCAGCATTGAGAAAAGCTGTGGAGATGGCCGAGGAGCTATAGGCCCCCTAACCCCCTGAAGGGGGAATAAAAGTTTAATGAAAAAGAAATGACACACAATAAAAATATACCGGCTTCTTCCTCCCCCTTTAGGGGGCCGGGGGGCAAAATATTAATTATAGACAATTACGATTCATTCACCTATAACCTGGTGCATTTGGTTAACGAGATTGGCCTGCAGTGCGATGTTTGGAGGAACGACAAGTTCAACATAGCCGATGTTGAGGCTTATGATAAAATCATCCTGTCGCCCGGCCCTGGCATACCAAGCGAAGCCGGGTTGTTGCTGGAAGTAATTGAAAAATATGCTCCCACAAAAAGCATTTTTGGCGTTTGCCTTGGTCAACAGGCCATTGCCGAGGTTTTTGGAGGTAAATTATACAATCTTAGCCAGCCGATGCACGGTATTGCCACGCCCGTAAAAGTAATAGACAAAAATGAAAAGCTTTTCATTGGGCTACCCGAAACGTTTAAGGTTGGCAGGTATCATTCATGGGTGGTCGATGAAAAAGCCATTCCGGATGTTTTGGAAATAACAGCAATTGATGAGGCGGATAATTCAGCAATGGCATTGCGGCATAAAGAATTTGATGTTCGGGGTGTGCAGTTCCATCCGGAATCGATACTTACTGAATACGGAAAAGAATTAATGCAAAATTGGTTAGCCCCCTGAAGGGGAAAAGCAGAAGTGGTGCGACTCCTTCCTTGGGGAAGGGAAGGTAGGGGTCTCACGAACTATGCTCCTCCTGTTAATTAAACGTAAAAGCTTGACACAGACTTTGAAAAATGAATATACTCGATAAAATAGTACTAAACAAAAAGCGCGAGGTACGGGCTGCTAAAAACCGTGTTTCATATACCAAGCTCGAAGAATCAGACCTGTTTCACAGGGAATGTTACTCGTTTAAGGATTTTTTGCTTGATCCGCAACGAACAGGGATCATTGCCGAATTTAAGCGCAGGTCACCATCAAAAGGAATTATAAATGATAAAGTAACTGTTAAAGAAGTTACAAACGGCTATGCAAATGCAGGTGCTTCGGCGCTGTCAGTATTAACAGACCGGGACTTTTTTATGGGCAAAAAAGCTGACCTAATAGCTGCCAGGCATGCCAACAACATCCCGATATTACGTAAGGATTTTATGATAGATGAATACCAGGTCATTGAAGCCAAATCATTAGGCGCGGATATAATTTTATTGATCGCTGCTATTCTTACCCCTGCCGAAATAGAAAGTTTATCCTCGCTTGCGAAAAGCCTTGGCTTAAATGTTTTGCTGGAGGTGCATAATTTAGAGGAGCTGGAACGTAGTATCAACCCAAATCTCGATGCTATCGGTGTAAACAACCGTAACCTTGCCGATTTTTCGGTATCTGTGGAAACGTCGTATAAATTAGCGCCTCACATCCCTGCAGAATTTTTAAAGATCTCGGAAAGTGCTATCAGCAACCCTGAAACTATTAAACAATTAAAAACCGCAGGCTTTAATGGTTTTTTGATAGGCGAGAATTTTATGAAACAAGCCGATCCGGGGAAAGCGATGCTGGAGTTTGTGACCAGGATTAACGGATTTTAGCGATTTCTCGGATGTGGAAATTGTTAGGCGGATTTGTTCCCCTAAAATCCGTTAATCCCGGTTAAACAACAGGTGCTTTATCCGCCCTGAATTAACCTCAAATCCACTAATTTGACTTTTACTGTTTCGGAGGATAATCAGATTATCCATCCACCAGAAATCATCAGTTAAATGATTATCTCCATATAAAGTTAGTGGGGTGTCATTGTATTTGCTATTGGTGAGCAGTAAATGATGGTCTTTTAAAACAATCCGGTAGCTGCAATCCAACTCAGGGCAATAATAGTTGCCTGTGTACGCAAGCAATTGTTTATCCGTTTTTTTTGCGCCTGCGTCATATTTTACAAGCTGGCGATGTCCCTCGGACCAATATTCGTCAAGTATGGTTTCTTTCGGGCTTTTTACTTTGAAAACAAACCTCACATCCGGAAATTTTGGCATTATTATGGTGTCTTTTGTCCCTCTTGCTAACAGGTTAATATGCCCATTCTGCTCCAAATAAAGCTTTTTACTTTTTAGTTGGAAGCCAAAGCGGATGCCGTCATCCGCGATATAATTCCCCAGAAATTTCTTTATAGCCAAAGTATCGTTGAAGGTGGCCCTGGTGCTGTCAACAACTACAGATTTGGATGTGGTTTTCTTCGGCGAAAGGTCCTTAATAAAAAGGTCGCTTAATTGAGCAGCCTTGCCACTCGGATCAGTATCACCAAGATTACTGAAAACGATAAAGCCCATCTTCAGGTCGGGGAAAACATTAACGCTGGTGCGGTACCCTGCATCAGAACCATTATGCGAGTACATTTTGTACCCTTTATAATCGTCAACAGAAATACCTAAAGCATAATTTATTCCTTTGCCGTTATTCAGTTTACCTTTTTGCGTTAATTGTTCAATATCCTGCTTATCGCCCACTTTATGGTTATAAAAATTCATTACCCACTTGCTCATATCATCAACATTGGTAAATAAGCTGGTAGCGCCAGCAACTGAATAGCTGAGGGTACTATTTTCAAAATGTGTTTTGTCCTTACGCCCATAGGAGTAAGAGCGGTTGGGTACTATTTCTTTATAATCATCGTGAAAGTGGGTGTTGTTCATTCCAAGCGGTTTAAAAATAGCCGAGTCGGTAAATTGTCGCAGGCTTTTACCGCTAACCGCGCGTACAATTTCGGCCAGCATGGTAAACCCACTGTTTGAATAGTTGTATTCTTCGCCCGGTTTAAAGTTGAGCGCCTGTTGTTTACCTAATATTTTTATTATTTGATCTTGGGTAATTACATCACTTAACCTGGTGCCGGCTATTGCAAGTAGTTGCCATTGGTCGCGGATGCCGCTGGTATGATTTAAAAGGTTCCGCACCGTGATCTTTACTTTTAGATCCGGAAACCAGGGAAGATATTTATGAATATCATCATCAAGGCTTAACTTTCCCTCTCTGGCCAGCAGCACAATTGAAAAAGCCGTAAACTGTTTAGATACCGAAGCTATGTGGAAAATGGTTTCGGAGGTAATAGGGATATTGTATTCAAGGTTAGCCACCCCATATCCCTTCGCAAAAATAAGCGAATCATTCCTTACAACACCCACCGCATACCCGGGACTGCCATTGCTATCCCACCATTTAAATAAGGCATCTATTTTCTTCGTGGTAGAGTCAGGCAAGCCTTGTGCTGGCATCCGTGCCACGGCGCAAACTAATATTAAACAGGTAAAAAGATGCTTTTTTGTCTGGCTCATGATATGTTTGACTGGTAAGTATATGATGCTGCTAAACTGCAATGTGTTACAACAAATATATTTTTTAATCAATGATATAAAATGGGCCGCATCTCCTGTCCGAAAAATATATCATTTTGAATTTAGCCCTGTTGGCTGTGTCCTCACAGCCAACAGGCAATGAAAACAAAGCTTCATTGCTATCTCATCTATAGGACGGATACAAAGACGATACAAAATCAGGCTTTAGCCAAAAAATCGCCGACAAACATCATGTTATGTCAACCGCAAATTGACGTATAGTCTTGATTGAGATTGACTCAATTAACAAAAAAGTGGGTTTACATTGGGTTTACACTTTTCAATGCAAACCCAGGCATAAACATCTGTTAATCAATCGATTGAAGTGATTTTTTGAAAAAAACATGGTTTACACTTTTGTATAAACATTACCGGTCAAACGTCAATTCGCCCCCCATTGGCTGTATCCTCACAGCCAATTAATATTGATATACTTGTATTATAGTTCGGATCAGGCAGTGTTTATATCACAATACCGTTACTTGGCAATCCATCTCAAAATCATTATTTTCACAGAATCTCCACAACCACTGAAAATGAAAAAAATTATTACCATATCCCTGATTGCTATGGCGACAGTAGCGCAGGCACAACAAAAATCCATTACAGGTTTTACGGAAGCATCGGCAGCTAAAGAGCTCCAGACAGAACAGGCTTTTGATGCCTCCCTTAGTGCACCACGTATTGGTGAGACCCTTAAAGAGCTTTCTGCATATCCGCACAATTTGGGCTCTCCGGGTAGCAAGGCAGTTGCAGAAAAAATATTACAGAAATACAAAAGCTATGGGCTCGATGCACATATCGAAACCTATACCGTACTTTACCCAACTCCAAAAACAAGGGTGTTGGAACTTGCCGCCCCAACAAAATATACCGCTCTTTTAAAAGAACCAGCCTTGGCACAGGACGCTACTTCGGGGCAAGCCAATCAATTGCCTACCTATAATGCATGGAGCGCTGATGGCGATGTAACTGGCCAACTGGTGTTTGTAAACTATGGCCTGCCTGATGATTACGAAGCCCTGGCCAAACTGGGTATTGACGTTAAGGGCAAAATAGTGATTGCCAAATACGGCCGCTCTTGGCGCGGTATAAAGCCAAAAGTGGCTTATGAGCATGGCGCTATTGGCTGTATTATATACTCTGATCCTAAAGATGATGGCTATTCCGCAGGTGATGTATACCCGAAAGGTGCTTATAAAAACGAATACGGCGTTCAGCGGGGTTCGGTAATGGATATGGTGATCTATCCCGGCGATCCGCTTACTCCCGGCATTGGCGCTACTAAAGACGCCAAACGTTTGGATAGAAAAGACGCTGTAACGATATTAAAGATTCCTGTGCTGCCAATCAGTTATCATGATGCCCAGCCTTTATTGGCCGCATTGGATGGCACTGTCGCCCCGCGCGACTGGCAAGGTGGCTTGCCTATTACCTACCATGTGGGTCCGGGTAAGGCAATGGTGCATTTAAAGCTCGAGTTTAACTGGGATATGGTTCCGGCATATGATGTAATTGCAAAAATAAAAGGCACAAAATGGCCTGATGAGTGGGTAATGCGCGGCAACCACCATGATGCGTGGGTGAATGGCGCTGCCGACCCTTTAAGTGGTCAGTCAGCAATGCTGGATGAAGCCAATGCGCTTGGCGACCTGCTGAAAACAGGCTGGAAGCCTAAACGCAGCATTGTTTATTGCTCCTGGGATGGTGAAGAGCCAGGCTTATTAGGGTCTACAGAGTTTGTTGAAGGACATGATAAGGAATTACAGGAAAAAGCGGTTATCTACATAAATTCAGATGGTAATGGCCGTGGATTTTTAGGTGCCGGAGGTTCACAGGCATTAGAACCCTTTATGGATGAGATCACACAAAATGTAATCGATCCCCAAACCAATGTAAGCGTTTTTGACCGTAAAAAAGCGCATGAACTGGTTGGCGCTTCATCAGCAAAAGACAAAAAAGAAATATTAGACAGAAAAGGTGGCAAACTGGAATCGTTAGGTTCAGGTTCAGATTATTCGTCTTTTCTGCAACACCTGGGTATTCCAACTTTAGACCTCGGTTTTGGCGGAGAAGACGGCGGTGGCGAATATCATTCAATTTATGATTCGTTCGATGATTACCGTCGCTTTAAAGATTCGTCATTTAAATATGGCGTAGCATTATCACAAACTGCAGGACACGCTGTTTTACGTATGGCTGATGCAGATTTGCTGCCGTTTGATTTCCGCAACCTGCAAACCACTATTGATAAATATGTTAAAGAGGTAACTGAACTAGTGGATAAAATGCGCGAAAATACCGCTATGGATAATCAGCTTATAAAAGCAAATAGTTTTGCAATAGCCGCCGATCCAACCAAACATGAACAGCTTCCGGTTGCAAAAGATACCGTACCAAAACTCGATTTTTCGGCTTTAAAGATTGCTGTCGACAGCCTCAAAAAAAGTGCTGATAAGCTTGCTGCGAATTGGGCAGCAGCATTACAAACCAATGGGAATAATGATAAGCTGAACAAGTTGCTTTACCATGCTGAACAGCAATTACTATCAGCTGAGGGCTTGCCACGTCGCCCATGGTACAGGCATACCATTTATGCTCCCGGCTTTTATACAGGCTACGGAGTAAAAACATTACCCGGTATCCGCGAAGCTATTGAACAACGAAATTGGAAAGAAGCGCAAGACCAGATTGGCGTTACCGCAAAAAGCATCAGTAACCTTGCAGGATACTTGAGTACCGGGGGTTAAGGCTTTCTTAATTCCCCTCCCTGGAGGGGGGCGTTGGAATAGTGAAGTGGCAGGGGTGGGTTTCTGCGTCAAGTATTTACGCTAATGCAATGCCACAAATGCGTGACGAACACACCCCTCCACCCCTCTCAAGAGGGGAATACCACAGAGCCTTGTCTTAACTTAATCGTTAAACACCACCAATGCCTTCTCAATCCGCTTAATAGTTTCTTCTTTGCCCAGTAATTCAGCAATATCAAATATATGCGGGCCGAATTTTCCACCAACCAGCATGATACGAAAAGGCAACATCAGTTCACCGGCTTTAATACCTTTTTCTTCGGCTAAAACCTTAAATGCAGCTTCAAGTGCAACGGGTTCAAACGTATCTATATTATTTACAGTATGAATAAATGCCTTAAAGAAT
>Ga0206904_1029_pt1 | contig 39138 bp, 33 predicted proteins | sample Alteio_BWOrgHeat_42_FD_152981 | JGI IMG/M metagenome (GOLD analysis project Ga0206904, IMG submission 152981) | Enriched cells from forest soil in Barre Woods Harvard Forest LTER site, Petersham, Massachusetts, United States -... | ecosystem: Environmental > Terrestrial > Soil > Temperate forest >...
CTGATATTTTTTATGGCTTCATAAAAAATCACCTCGGATTTTAGGGGGATCTAAGTATTGATATTAATAATGCCACTATTGAACAAGCGCTGAACCTCTGCTTTAAAGACCAGCCCTTAACCTATAGGATTTTTCAGCAAACTATTGTTGTAAAAGCTAAGGATTTAACAAAATCAGTATCAGACGTAGCTCAAAAAGTGCAGGGTACTGTAACCGATGCAAAAGGCCCACTTCCGGGTGTTAACGTTAGAGTAAAAAACACCAGCATTGGTACTGTAACCGACGTAAATGGCAAGTATGCTTTAAATGACATAGATGGTGGCGCAACCCTTGTATTTACATTTGTTGGCTATAACTCACAGGAAGTACCTATAAATAACCGCGAAGTTGTTGATGTTAAACTGGCTGAAAGCCAGAAAGCACTAAACGAAGTGGTGGTTGTAGGGTACGGTACACAAAAAAGAATTGATCTTACAGGCTCGGTAGGAAGTGTGAACGAGAAACAACTACAGGAACGCCCTGCTATAAATCTGGAAGAGGAGCTTGCCGGAAAGATTGCCGGTGTTAACGTTTCGACAAACTCTGGTGCGCCGGGTGGTGAAACAAAGATCAGGATACGTGGCTATACTTCTATAAATACCAGTACAGATCCGTTATATGTTGTTGATGGCGTTGTTTGGAGAGAAGGTGGTGCTTCCATTAACCCTAATGATGTAGCATCGATTGATGTTTTAAAAGATGCATCATCTACTGCCATTTACGGTACACTTGGTGCTAACGGTGTTATACTGATAACCACCAAAAGAGGAAACACCAAAAAAGGCGGATCGGTGAATTATGATGCATATGGCAGTATAGGCCTAATGGCCAAGGAATTGAAAGTACTTGACGCTAAACAATTTTTAGCTGTTGAAGACCAATCATACGCCAATATTAAAAAATATGATCCTGTTGGCTGGGCTGCTGGTAAATATGCAGTTGATGACCCAAAAGTTATCCGTACTGCCTTGATTGGTAAACTGTTTGATGCCAATTTAAACCCATTATACAACACTGACTGGCAAAAAGCTACTACCCGTACCGCTTTCAGCCAAAATCATAACCTCTCGTTTACCGATGGGACTGAAACTTTAAATTATGGTCTGTTTTTAAATTATGGTGATGACGAAGGTATAATACTTAACAGTTATCAGAAGCGTTACAACGCCCGCTTAACTATGGACGACCAGATAAAACCCTGGTTAAAAGTTGGCGCAACCCTAAATTATGATTACCGGGAAACCCGGACAGCTGATGATGGCACAGGCGGTAACAACATACCGCGTATGTTAATAGAAATGCCATCAATCTTTCCTATAACATATCCGGATGGTTCTTATGCAAAAAGAACAGATTACCCGAACATGGAAGGCGGTGATAACCCGGTGGCCCAGGCAAATGAAATTGTTTCATTACACTATAACCGTGTATTTAATGGTACAGGATACCTTAATATAAACTTTTTCCCGGGTTTTGATTTCCGTACCACTATTGGCGTAGTAACATCAAGCAATACTGAGCCTCACTCGCAAACAGGGCTTGTTGGCGGTTCAACTGCGAACCAAAGCTACAGCTCTGCTTCAATAAACCAGTACAATAACACCGACTGGCAGTGGTCTAATTATTTTACCTACAATAAAAAATTCAACAAGGTCCACTCGTTAAATGTTGTTTTGGGTACTGAGCGTCAAAATTTCAGCCAGTTAAAATCATATGGGTCAACACAGGATCTTTCCGATAATTATTACGGTTATTATAACCTTGGCTCTGGTTCAATACCCGGAATACCGTCATCAAATTATGATGCATTTCAAATGCAATCGTTTTTTGGAAGGGTAAATTACGCCTACAACGATAAATACCTGCTAACCGTAACCGGACGCGAAGACGGGTCGTCGCGTTTTGGGTCAAAAAGCAAGTATGGCTTTTTCCCATCAGCAGCTATAGCATGGAGAATTTCGCAGGAAGATTTCATGAAGGATAATAAAACTGTATCCGATTTAAAACTAAGATTAAGCTATGGACTTGTGGGCAACTCCGAACTTGGGGAATACCAATCGCAGGCGAATATTAATACCAACAATTATCCTTTTGGCGGAGCGCAATCAATCGGAACTAATTTAACAAGCATTGGAAATAACGATCTGCAATGGGAAAAAACAACCGAGTATGATTTGGGACTTTCGTTTGGTTTGTTTAACAACAGGATTAATGTGGACGCCGATGCTTATTTAAAAAGGACCCAGAAATTATTGTTAAACGCCCCGCTGCCTGAAACCAGTGGTTTTACCAGCGTTTATGAAAACATTGGAAAAATTCAAAATAAAGGAATTGAGCTCACCATAAATTCGGTTAATATAAAATCGGAGAATTTTAGCTGGAATTCCAGTTTTAATATTTCCTTTTTATCAAACAAGATATTAAACCTTGGTGCATCGAATGATGATATATTCCTCAGCCCTACATTTCTATCGCAATTTAACTTAATGCGTGTAGGTTTACCGGCGGGGACTTTTTGGGGTTACAAAGTGCTGGGCACCTGGGGAACCGCCGAAGCAGCACAAGCAGCTACCTATGGATTATTACCCGGCGATTTGAAAATATGGGATAAAAATGGCGATGGTAAAATAACTGCTGCCGATAAAACCGTATTAGGTAAGTCGATTCCTGATGGTTATGGTACATTCTTAAATACCTTCCGTTATAAAAACTTTGATTTTGCTGTAGAGTTACAGTTTGATTACGGTAACCAGATAATGAATTTAACCCGGCACTCGGGCCAGGACAGAACGGGGCAAGCCAACAGCTACGCCACTGTTTTAAATGCATGGACACCTACTAATCAAAATACCAGCATTGCCGAAGACAGGCCAGCGTATGTGCGATACCAAACGGAGATCTATTCTACAAAAGTTGAAAATGGATCATTCATTCGCGGTAAGAATGTTACCCTGGGCTACAATTTCGCAAACTCTACCGTTTCAAAACTTAAACTGAGCAGGCTGAGGGTTTACTTACAGGCTCAAAACCTGTTCATAATAACCAAGTATACCGGTTACGATCCAGAAACATCGACCTATAACGGCTCAAGTAACTTTACGCAAGGGATCCAGTTTTATGATTATCCAAAACCAAGAACTTACCTGCTTGGTGTAAATGCAAGTTTTTAATTCACATTAAAGTAGAAACATCATGAAATTTAATATAAAAAAATACGGGATCGGTTTTATGTTGCTGATCCTTACCATTACGATAAGCAGTTGCAAAAAATATCTGGAAGAAAAAGATAAAAGCAACTTTGTAAAAAGTAATTACTTTCAAACAGCATCGCAGGCACAAACCTTTGTTAATGGTATATACCCACAGTTGCACCTGTTTCAAAATGGGGATGCTTATGGCGAAGCTCCTTTTATAACATTGGAATTATTTGCCGGCCATGCTACTTCATTAGGGCAGAGTGTTAATAATAGCAATGTGATACACCAACGTACCGATGCTGTTAACCCCGGCTTTGAGGATGTTTGGAAAAACAGCTACAATGCTATTGCAAATGCTAACCTCGCACTGGAACAAATCCCGAATGTTAGTATGGATGATGCTACCAAAAAGAAGCTTTTAGGCGAAACTTATTTTTTAAGGGCTTTCTTTTATTATCATTTGGTACGGCTTTATGGCGACGTGCCTTTAATAACCAAATCGGTTACTATTGACAGCCCTGACCTTTATCCCTCACGTACCCCATACGCACAGGTATATGATCAAATCATTAGCGATTTGCAAGCTGCTGAAGCATCTGGTTTACCTGAAACTGATCAAACAGGGCGTGTATCATTAGGCGCTGTAAGGACATTGCTTGCCAGCGTTTACCTTACAACTGCCGGATATCCTCTGCAAAAAACGGCTAATTATGCTTTAGCAGCAGCAGAGGCTCAAAAAGTACTGGGCGATTATACTTTATTTACCGATTATGCCTATCTGCATGATAATGCACATAAAAACCAGGGTGAGTTGATTTTCCAGGGGCAATACCTTGTTGGTGTGGCTACAAATGCTATCCCACAATTAACTGTTCCGTTCAATTTGCCAGTAGGTGCCTATGGGGATCATTTAGGTGCGATGATACCAACAAATGAGTTCTTTAACAGCTATGAGGCTGGTGATTTGCGTACAGTAGAACGCCAGTTTTATTTTTCAAGTTATCCGCAATATGGCGATGCTACCAAAACTGTGATTTTTGGTGAGCACTGCCTTTATAAGTTTTTCCATCTGGAAAGCGCTTCGGGCAATGGCCAAAGCGACGAGAACTGGACATTTTTACGTTTACCTGAAGCCATGTTAATATATGCCGAAGCAAGTAATGAAGTTAACGGCCCTACATCTGACGCCTATACCCAAATAAATAAAATACGTGAACGCGCCCATCTTTCAGACTTGAGTGGTTTATCAAAAGATCAATTCAGGCAAGCTATTTGGAAAGAACGCTATCACGAACTTGCGTACGAGAATAAAGCCTATTTTGATATTCAGCGCACACACATGGTGTATGATGTGCTAAACAATAAATTTAGTGATGCATTTAGCACACCAACAGAACAAGGTGTGACCATGAAGCAGCAATATTTATTGTGGCCTATCCCACAACGTGAGATCAGCACCAACAAAAAACTCACTCAAAATACAGGTTGGTAAAATTATCAATATAAAAGACCGGTTATAACAGCCGGTCTTTTATATTTACAGCTTTTATAAATAACCCCTGATGAAAAAATTATATTTTCTTTTAGCTTTTCTTTCTCCGTTAATAACCTTAGCACAATCGGGGAAATCAAATTCGCCTGTTGATTATATCAACCCATTAATGGGCACTGATTCCAAGTATGATCTTTCGAATGGCAACACCTACCCTGCCATAGCATTACCCTGGGGTATGAATTTTTGGACGCCACAAACCGGAAAAATGGGTGATGGCTGGCAGTATACCTACGATGCCCATAAAATAAACGGTTTCAAGCAAACCCATCAGCCTTCACCATGGATGAATGATTACGGTCAGTTTGCTATTATGCCGGTAACCGGGCATTTAAAAGTATCGCAAAATGGCCGAGCAAGCTGGTTTTCGCACAAAGCAGAAACCGCCAAACCATATTATTACAGTGTTTACCTGGCTGACCATGATGTATTGGCAGAGCTTACCCCTACCGAGCGCACCGCCCAGTTCAGGTTCACCTATCCAAAAAACGACAGTTCATATATAATTATCGATGCTTTCGACAAAGGATCATATATCAAAGTAATTCCGGGAGAAAAGAAGATTGTTGGTTATTCGACAAAATATGCCCGTGGCCCATTAAAAAACTTCAAGAACTTCTTTGTAATTTATGTTGATAAACCTATAACAATAGCTCAAACCTATAGTGACAGCACTTTAACTGATTCGCTTGGATTGCATGCCAAACATGTAATGGCTGTAATCGGCTTTAAAACAAGCCACGATGAGAAAGTACATTTACGAGTATCATCATCATTTATCAGTATTGAACAGGCTGAACTCAACTTAAAAAGGGAACAAGGCAATGACAGTTTTGATGTTACTGAACAAAAAGCCAAAGACGTTTGGAACAAAACTTTAAACCACCTTACTGTTGAAGGCGGTTCAATTGATCAGACTCGTACATTTTATTCATGCTTATACCGCATGCTGTTTTTTCCAAACAAGCTTTATGAAATTGACGCCAACAACCAGGTAATGCATTACAGCCCATATACAGGTAAAACAATGCCGGGCTATATGTTTGCCGGTACCGGCTTTTGGGATACTTTCAGGGCGCTATATCCATTCCTTAACCTGGTATACCCATCCATCAATAAAGAAATGCAACAAGGGTTGGTTAATGACTACAAAGAAGGTGGTTGGTTGCCTGAATGGTCGAGCCCCGGCTATTCAAATGTGATGATCGGGAATAACTCAGCTTCGGTAGTAGCAGATGCTTATTTAAAAGGTGGTCGAGGATATGATATAAACACCCTATATGAGGCTTTGGTACACGGTGCAAACAATGCAGGCCCAGCCGGAACCGGCCGTGTTGGTGTTGAGTATTATAACAAATTAGGATATGTTCCTTATGACGTTAAAATTAATGAAAACGCAGCCCGGACACTTGAATATGCCTATGATGATTTTACAATTTACCAATTAGGTAAATCTTTAAATAAACCGGCTTCGGAAATAGAGATCTTTAAAAAACGAAGCATGAATTACCGCAATCTTTTTGATCCTTCAACTGGTTTAATGCGTGGTAAAAACAAAGATGGTTCATTTGAAACGCCGTTTAATCCGTTTAAATGGGGCGATGCCTTTACCGAGGGTAACAGCTGGCATTATACCTGGGGCGTTTTTCATGATATACAGGGATTGATAAACCTGATGGGCGGCAAAAAACAGTTTATTGCCAAACTCGATTCTGTATTTACGCTTCCTCCAATATTTGATGACAGTTATTACGGTGAAGTTATACACGAGATCCGCGAAATGCAGATCGTGAATATGGGTCAATATGCCCATGGCAATCAGCCTATTCAGCATATGCTTTATTTGTATGGTTATGCGGGTGAACCCTGGAAAACACAATACCATGTCCGCGATGTAATGAACAAGCTTTACCAGGCCACCCCTGATGGTTATTGTGGTGACGAAGATAATGGCCAAACATCAGCATGGTACGTATTTTCGGCAATGGGCTTTTACCCGGTATGCCCTGCAAGCGACCAATATGTGCTTGGAGCACCATTATTTAAGAAACTGACCATAAACCTGGAAAATGGTAAAAAGGTAATTATAAATGCCGCAAATAACAGTGATAACAACCTGTATATCAATACCATGAATGTAAATGGCAAGCCTTACGATTTTAACTGGCTTAGCCATAAAGCATTAATACAGGGTGCTGTTATAAACTATAATATGTCGGCAAAGCCAAACAAACAACGTGGCATTAAAGCGACTGATGTACCTTTCTCTTTATCGAACGAAAAATAACGGGTTATGAAAAAGCTTGTTCAGTATTTTAAAAGATCAGTTTCTTTTAGTTTGTTAAGTATTGCGTTTATTACAGCTGCAAATGCACAAGGCATGCCTAAAGTTGGTGTAGCCGGTTTAAATCACGATCACATTTACAATGTTTTAAACGATTATCGCAAAGGCAGGGTAAATATTGTCGGCATAGCTGAACCCAACAGAAAGCTATGGGCAAAATATGGAAAACAGTTCCATCTCCCCGACTCCCTGTTTTTTGATGATCTGAAAACAATGGTTGCCAAACGCAAACCTGTAATTGTTTTGGGTTATAATGCAGTTGGCAACCATGTTGACATTGTTGAGGTCTGTGCGCCATTAGGTATTCCCGTTATGGTTGAAAAGCCATTGGCGGCCACTTTAACCCAGGCAAAACGTATAGAAGCACTTGCAAATAAATATCATATAAAGGTGTTAACTAACTATGAAACAACCTGGTATCCATCATTTCAGGGGATATATGATATTGTAAACAGGGATAGTATTGGCGCCATTCGCAAAATGGTGGCTCATGACGGGCACCAGGGGCCACGTGAAATTGGCTGCAGCGAGGAATTTTTAAGCTGGCTTACTGATCCTGTTTTAAATGGTGCAGGTGCGCTTAATGATTTTGGTTGCTATGGCGCAGACCTGATGACATGGTTAATGCATGGACAAAGACCGATCGCCGTATTTGCAGTGGCTAAACATTATAAGCCTGATGTGTATCCAAAAGTGGAAGATGATGCTACAATAACTGTTGAATATGCAAATGCTACCGGATTGATTGAAGGATCGTGGAACTGGCCGTTTAGTATTAAAGACCTGGAGGTTTTTGGACAAACAGGTTATTTGCATGCTACTGATAAGGATAACTTGAATATGCGGATGCGTGAAAACAGGAAAAGTGTGATAGCTCTTACCCCGCTGACCCAACCGAATGATGACCCGGTTACCTATTTTAATGCAGTGCTTTCAAACAAGATCACTGGTGACGATGACCGTTCGTCCTTAAAATATAATATGATAGTAATGGAGATATTGGATGCCGCCAAACGATCAATAAAAGAGGGGAAAAAGATAATATTATAAGTTGATTGAGTTGACTAAGTTGGATTGAGTTGATTAGGTTTCTTAATGTTGTTGTTTAATTCAATCTAACTTAAATCCAACATAAATAATTAACCAGAAGAAAAATATATTATTTTTGCGACTGATAATTATTAAATACCTCTATCATCCATTTATGATAAAACATTTTTTCACTGCAGCAAGCCTGTGTTTTTTAGGTTTGACTGCTTCTGCGCAAGGTAATGCTTCGGCTATTATGGCCCGTAAACAAGTTCCGGTAATTTGCTATCATCAGATCCGCGACTGGCGGCCAAAAGATTCAAAAACTGCTAAGGATTACATTATCCCGGTACAATCATTTAAAGAGCATATTAAAATGCTGGCTGATAGTGGATATCATACTATACTTCCGGATCAGCTTTATGATTACCTTACTAAAGGCACTCCACTGCCAAGTAAACCTGTAATGCTTACTTTTGATGATACAGATTTAGACCAGTTTACCATAGCCCGCCCTGAGCTGAAAAAATATGGATTTAAAGGTGTGTACTTTGTAATGACCGTATCGTTAGGGCGCCCGCATTATATGTCGAAAGAGCAGGTTAAACAGCTTTCGGACGAAGGTAATGTAATTGGCAGCCATACCTGGGATCATCACCGTGTTGACAGGTATAAGCATGATCCTAATCCTAAAAAGGATGATTGGGTAATACAAATAGACAAGCCAACTCAAAAATTGGAAGAAATTACAGGCAAAAAGATAAATTATTTTGCTTTCCCATTCGGTGTATGGAAAAAGCCTGTTTTACCTGAATTAAAAAAACGTGGATTTAAACTGGCCTTCCAACTGGCTGATAAACGTGACGAAAGTGAGCCTTTGCTTACTGTTAGAAGGATATTAGATAGCGGTTACTGGACTACAAAAACATTCAGCAATAGTGTAAAGCATAGTTTTTAGGGCCCCTGCTCCCTTAAAGGGGGCATACAAAAGAAAAGTCCGCTTTTATAAAATAAGGCGGGCTTTTCTTTTGTATGCTATTTTGTATATTTAACTATGAAACAGGCACATAAAATATCTTTTATCCTAATGCTTTTGGGATTGTTTACAGGTTTGTGTAATACCGCCTATAGCCAGGCAACAAAGCTAATAGACGACCACTTTGCGGCCTTAGCCAAACATGATGTAAAAGCAATTGCAGTCGGATATGCTGATGATGCGCAGGTTTACTCGCCGAACTGGGAAGGCGTTAAAACAGGGCCAGCAGGCGTTACTGAAGTGTATACAAGATATTTTTTATCAACTCCCGACCTGTCATATAAAATTACCCATACTATTGATGCCGGAGAAAACATTATAGTTGAATACACTTGTGGCGGTACACTATCAAACCCGGAAAGCGGTACCCCAGCTTATATGAAGGATAAAAAATACAGCATTAATTACTGCGCTATTTTCACTGTTAAAAATGGAAAAATAGTTAGGGAAACAGATTATTTTGACCAGGTCGCTTTTTTAAGGCAGGTAGGTTTCTTTGATCAAAAATAAGGCTGTTACAATCACTCCTCATTCTGGTAAAGATCTTCAGTATTACTAAATTTCGTTTTATGTTATCTTTGCATTAAATGCAGCAAAACAGATCAGCTTATAGTCAGCTAATTAAAGCCGAAGCTCAAAAGCTTGGATTTATGTTTTGCGGTATTGCCAAAGCTGAGTTTTTAGAAGAAGAAGCCCCACGCCTTGAAAACTGGCTTAAAAGCAATATGCATGGCGAAATGCAATACATGGAAAACCATTTTGATAAGCGTCTCGATCCGCGTTTATTGGTTGATGGTGCAAAATCTGTTATATCGTTAGGGCTTAATTATTACACCAACCAGGAGCAATCAGACCCTTTAAGCCCCAAAATATCAAAATACGCATATGGCACTGATTATCACCATGTTATTAAGGATAAATTAAAGTACTTACTTGAAATTATAAACGAACAAATTGGTGAAGTAAACGGTCGTGCTTTTGTTGATTCGGCACCGGTGCTTGATAAGGCCTGGGCAAAAAAAGCAGGCTTGGGCTGGATTGGAAAAAACACAAACCTTATCAATCAAAAATCAGGCTCGTTCTTTTTTTTAGCAGAGTTGATTGTAGATATTGAGCTTGAATATGATATAGCCCCAACAGCCGATCATTGCGGCACCTGCACACGCTGTATAGATGCCTGCCCTACTGAAGCCATAGTTGCACCATATATTGTTGATGGCAGCCGTTGCATCTCCTACTTAACCATTGAGCTTAAAAATGAAATCCCGCAAGAGTTTAACAGTAAGATGGATAACTGGATGTTTGGATGTGACGTTTGCCAGGATGTATGCCCCTGGAATAAATTTTCAGTATTGCATAATGAGCCCGCATTTGCTCCTAATGCAGACTTGCTCAACCTGAACAAAAAGGATTGGGAAGAAATAACTGAAGATGTTTTTAAAAAGGTATTTAAAAACTCGGCGGTAAAAAGAACAAAACTTAGCGGACTGCAAAGAAATATATTGTTTTTGAGAGATTAGATGGTAATGTAGTGTCATTTATGAATTGACACTTAGCCAGTAGTATTTATACAAAAAGTGTAAACCCATGTTTTTTTTCAAAAATCAATATAAATATTTGATTAACAGATATTTACATGTTGGTTAACATTAAAAAGTGTAAACCCAATGTAAACCCACTTTTTTTGTTATTTGAGTCACTCAACACAAGACTATACGTCAATTTGTGATTGAAATAACATTAGTTAATTGAAGATTAGAGGGAAAGAAATTTATTGAAAAATACAAAGTCCGAAAATCCTTCTTTCGGACTTCCGGACTTTACTGACTTCCTGACTGGCCTAATCTCTAATTAACCAGTCGCTTATCACTATACTCAGCCCTTCTTAAACTTATCAGCAAGCTGTTTTAGCATATCATCGTTTACAGGCAAAGCGGGGCCTTCATCTTTCTTTTTAAAAGGCTTGCTATCCGGCTTTACATAGTTATTGCTTTTTTGATGATCGGGCTTGGTGAACTCCCTCCTTACATAGGGTTCAGCTGGTTTCGGTTGCGCTGTCCCCTGCTCTTGCGGCTTTTGGTTTACCAGTTTATTTGCCTGGCGTTCAGCTGTTTTTTTAGCGTTCCAGCGGGTATAAATCTCTTCTAATTTACGTTTGGTATAAAGCGGAAAATCACCTTGCATCATCCACGAATAATAGCTTGGTTCAATTCTAAATACCTCTTCAACAGGTTTGCCTTTGTGTTTTCCAAAGTTAAAAGTCTCTTCGCCATTTTCATTGAAAACCATTCGGCCAGCAAAATCAACAGGGCGGCTAAGGTTTGTAAAATGATGTAATGCTTCAATATCATTTACAACCGGGGTCGAGCGGTTTCCTTTTTTGTCTTCCCACTCTGTATTTTCATAGCGTTCTATCTGGGCAAGCAGCACTTCCATAGTTGCCCTGGTATCTGCTTCGGCCGAGTGGGCGTTTATTATTTGTTTATTACAATAAAACTGGTAGGCAGCCTTTAAAGTACGCTGCTCCATCTGGTGAAATATGTTTTGTATATCTACAAAGTGACGGTTATCCAAATCAAATAAAACATTGGCACGTAAAAACTCCTCCATCAGCATCGGGATATCAAACTTATTGGAGTTATAGCCTGCAAGGTCGCTTATATCAATAAATTCAGCTACTGCGCCGGCTATTTCTTTAAAAGCAGGATCGTCCTTTATGTGTTCATCGTAGATGCCATGCACCAGTGATGATTCCAATGGTATTGGCATTCCCGGGTTTACCCGCCATGTTTTCACCTCTTCGGTGCCGTCGGGATGAAGTTTGATAACAGATAATTCAACAATACGGTCGATGCCAATATTGGTACCTGTTGATTCAATGTCGAAAAATGCCAAAGGGCGTTTTAAATTCAGTTTCATTTTTTATATAGAAAAAGCAAAGAGCGCAAAGGTCATAAAAAGATTTCAGCGGATTAAATTTTTTATGGTATTTATATTTCCTCTTAAAAACTTAGTTAAAGCATTGATAAAATATTGGGTGATATGACAATAACACAGAAATTACCGTACCAGTTTTTTAATAATTACAAAACTGATCTGATAATCAGCCCGATAAATTAACAATCGATTTAATTTTATATAATAAAAACATTAATTTGTAACCGCCCTTTGCAAATTTATTGATTATGAAAAAAACTTTACTAATCCTGATTATTGCCTTATTTACTTTCACTTTAGCGTCGGCTCAGGATTTTCCTTACGGTAACATCACCACCCAGGAAATGAATATGAAATCGTATCCCAATGACACTTCCGCCCATGGTGTAGTATTGCAGGAGTTTGGTAAATCGAGTATAAATATTGGCAGTGACGATAATATTAAGCAGATATATGAATACCATGTTAAAATAAAAATATTTGACAGTAAGGCTTTTGATAAGGGAACTGTAAAAGTGTACCTATATAGGAATGACAAAAACGATTCGTACGAAGAGGTATCAGATATTAAGGGGGTTACCTACTACAAAGATGACAACGGCTTTACTCAAAAAGTTGAGCTTGAAGACAAAAAAGTTTACCCGGTAAAAGAAAATAAATACTGGGCAAGCTATAAGTTTGCATTACCGGGTTTACGCAATGGCTGCGTAATTGAATATAAATACCGGGTTGAATCGCCACGATGGTATAAGATACGCACCTGGGACCTTCAGGATGATATTCCTAAAGTATATTCTGAATATGAGGTGCATATTCCGGGATTTTTCAACTTCAACGCCTCCATAAAAGGGCCTTTAAAATTAACAAAAGCTACCTCAGCGATAGAGACAAAATGCTTTGAAACTCATGGCGCCAGCTGCGATTGTTCATTATTAAATTATGGCATGAGCAATATCCCGGCTTTTATTACCGATGAATACATGACATCGCCAAAGAATTTCCTGTCTTCCATAAATTTTGAACTGGTAGACTGGACAAGTCCGTACGATGGGGTAAAGCATAAAGAGACAAAAGAATGGAAGGATATTGATTATTTACTAAAAACCGATCCGGAATTTGGCGGACAAATGAAAAGGAAAAGCCTGTTTAAAGATAAGGTAGCCCAGTTAATAGCCGGTAAGACCGATGATGTTGCAAAAGCTAAGGCTATATATCAATACTGGCAAAAGTGGTTTAAATGGAATGAATTTATAGGGACTGATAGTGAAAACATTAGTAAGGCGTATGATACACATAGTGGCAGTATAGCCGATATCAATCTGTCATTAATAGCAGCATTATCAGCCGCAGGCTTAAATGCCGAGGCTGTTTTAATATCAACAAGGGATAATGGCGCTATAAACACTTTGTATCCTGTTATTGGAGATTTTAATTATGTGGTAGCAAAAGTTAATATCGGCGATCAGAGTTATCTTTTGGATGCCTCCGATCCGTTATTACCTTTTGGTGTACTCCCTTTTAAATGCTTAAATGATAAAGGCAGGGTCTTTAGTTTGGATAAACCCTCCCATTTTATAGATATGAGCCTGCCTCAAAAAGAGAAAACCACCTATATGCTCGACCTTACTTTGCAGGATGATGGAAAATTAAAGGGCAAGCTCACCAAATACTCATTCGGATATGAAGCTTATAAAAAAAGAGTGGCTATCAAAAAGTTTAACAGTATAGATGAATATGTGGAAAGTGTTAATGCTAAACTTCCAAAATTAAAGATCCTTAATTCAGAGATCAGGAACATCGACAGCCTGGATATGCCTGTGGCTGAAGAATACCAGGTTGAATTTGATGCTTATAACAAGCTAAATGATAAGGTTATGTTTAATCCTTATTTCTGGAACAGAACAGTAACCAATCCATTTAAGCTTGCGGAGCGTTCGTACCCGGTAGATTGGGGCATGCCATCGGAAGACAGGCTTGCAATAACTGTGCATCTGCCTGCGCAATATGTTGTTGAAACACCTCCTCAGGCTGTGGCGATCTCTCTTCCAAATGGTGGCGGAAGATACATTACAGATTACCAGGTTGGTGATAATTCGTTTACATTCACTTATCTAACACAGTTTACAAAATCAATTTACGGAGCCGAGGAATATCCTTACCTTAAAGAATTCTACAACAAAATTATACAATCGCAAAAACAGGAGATGAATATTAAAAAGAAATGATGAGGAAAGCTATTTTATTTTTTTGTTTAATCGGATCATTTACGGCATCGAAGGCACAGCAAAATTATGATGCAAGCCTGATACCAAAAGAACTTTTACCTTATGCCGGTGCAGTAGTAAGGGATAACGAAGTAAGTATTGAAGTTAAAGACCTGGATAATGCCGTTTATCATGTTAAGCAGGTTATTACGGTTTTAAATAAAAACGGCGATAATGATGCACATATAGTTGTTTGGCACGATAAAGACCGGGTAATAAAAAATATTAAAGGGGTTATATATAACCAATTTGGCCAGCAGACAGGTAAATTCTCGGAAAGTGATTTTGAAGATGAAAGCGCCTGGGATGGTTTTTCGCTATTTTTGGATACAAGAATAAAGCATTATTTACCATCTATCACCGAATATCCATATACAATTGCTTATGAGTATGAAGAACGCTCAAAACAAACGCTAAATTTTGATGAATGGATACCTAACCCATATACAGGTGTATCAGTTGAAAAAAGTTCATTTACTTTCATCTGCAAGCCCGATTTTAATATACGTTATAAAGAAACCAATATACCAGTAAAGGCAATTATCGGCACAAATGCGCACGGGTTAAAAACTTATTCGTGGCAGTTGAATAATTTAAAGGCTATAAAGAACGAGCCCTTAAGTCCATATTTTAAAAGCTACTCGAGCAGTGTAATGATCTCTCCTGAAAAGTTTGTTTATTATGGTATTAGCGGATCGTACACAAATTGGAAAGACTTAGGTAAGTGGATCAACGATAAGCTGGTGGCCGACCGGAAACAACTGCCATTTGAAACAATTGAACACATAAAAGATATAACCAGGGATATTACTGACCCTAAGCTAAAGGCAAAAAAGATATACGAATATATGCAGGCCAAGACGCATTATATAAGCATACAGGTTGGAATAGGCGGATTTCAGCCATTTTTGGCATCTGATGTTGATCATCAGAATTATGGTGACTGCAAGGCGCTGGTCAACTACACCCAGGCTCTATTAAAAGCGGTTAATATTGATTCGTACTATTGCTTTGTTAAATCAGGGCGTAACCATAATGTAAGCTTACTAAGCGATTTTGCCAGTATGAATCAGGCCGACCACATTATATTATGCGTCCCGTTTAAAAATGATACTACCTGGGCCGATTGCACCAGTCAAACCATACCTTTTGGTTATATGGGCGATTTTACAGATAACCGTACCGTACTTGCCCTAACCCCTGATGGCGGCAAACTGATGCACACACCCAAATATACTACTGCTAATAACTTAGAAAGCCGCAAAGCGAATTTTACAATAAATGAGGCTGGTGAATTATCGGGGAATATGGCAACAACTTTTAAGGGAGTTGACTACGAAGATCGTGATTACCTGATAAATGAGCCTAAAACTGAACAGTATAAAATACTGCAAAGAGTATATCCCATAAATAATATGGATATTGATAAGCTTGATTTGAAGCAGGACAAAAGCTTTGACCCGGTTACTACTGAAAACATAAAGCTTCATGCCCGGGATTATGCTTCGGTTGATGGAAATAAGCTTTACTTTTCTCTTAATTCAGTTGATAGGGAGACTTACATTCCACGACAAGTGCGTAACCGACTAAACGATGTTTATATAACCCGGGGCAGCACTGATGAGGATGAAATTATTTATACTATCCCTGCAGGCTATCACCTGGAAAAAAATCCGTTAAATGTTACTTTGAATAAACCTTTTGGAAATTTTAGGGCGAGTATGGTGTTAGAAGGTAACCATCTGATATACAAACGTAAATTTCAGCTTCATGACGGCACTTATAACAAGCAAGTTTATCCGGATGTAGTTGATTTTTACCAGGAGGTGGTTGATGCTGATGCCTATAATGTGGTATTGGTGAAGAACTAGCTAAAAATAATAATCCCCAGTACGATCCCTATTATCATAATAATATAGAGCAAAAGCTCCGTGCTGGCATAACGTTTATATTTAGTCCAGAATGAATAATCTTGCTTCGGGTCTGACATAATGCTGCAAAACTATCAAATTAAATTTTAATTTAGGTTCATGAACGTAAGTGAAGAAAAGGAGATAAAAAAAGAGTTCCAGCTGGAGCGTGTTGTGCTTTTTAGCGATGCGGTTTTTGCAATCATTATTACTATTATGGTACTGGACATCCGGGTACCCGAAAGCCTTCGCCATGCAAATGCCGACGAGATCAAACATGCCTTTGGTGAACTTATCCCTAAAATATTAGCCTACTGCCTTAGTTTTTTCCTGGTTGCCAGATATTGGCAAGGTCATCTAAAAATGTTCAGTGTATTAAAAGATTATGATACCAAATTGCTGGGGCTTAACCTTTTTTATTTGTTTTCGGTAACCTTGTTTCCCTTTGCGGTAACCCTTATTTCGGGTAATATTAATCCTGAAGCCTCAATTTACGTGTGGGGTATCTATATTTATAGCGGTGTTGTTTTTTTAAGCACAATAAGTCAAGCCTTACTCACTCGTTACCTGATGAAAAACCGGGAAAAGTTATGTTTTGACACAGATGATCTTGACTCTGTTTTGAAATATAAAGTTATGAGAGCAAATTTCATTATTGTCCCGGTAGTGATTATTATAATGTTTGCATTAAGTTACCTTGGCTTTACACAATATTATGCACTGAGTGCTTTAGCAATCTATGGTTTTCTCACATCTGTAATTGAAAAAAATTATTACCCCGAAAGTACCACGGGGCCTATTATTTTAAAAATATTCAAGCGCAGGAATAGAGGTTTATTAAAAAAGGCGCCCCATAAAAAGGTTATAGTTAAAAAGTAACAAATTTATTTGCCCGAATCAGTCGTTAATGTGGTAGTATCAATAATGGATCCGCATCTCGAAAAGTACTTATAGGTATAAGGATCGTGCAATTTGGTTATCATTACACCTTTTGATGAACTTGCATGCACATAGTAACCGTTTTGCAGGTAAACACCCACATGACTGAATTTTTTCCCATCGTAATCAAAAAAGACAAGATCTCCTTCAACCAGTTCTTCTTCATATTTCCTTTTGATAACATTTATTTGCTGACTGGTTGATCGGGGGATATTTACTCCAAATACCTGCTGTTCCAACAATTGGGCAAGGCCTGAACAATCTACCCCATCTTTATCCTCTCCACCAAATTTATATGGGGTACCCATCCAATTATCAATAAAAGCATATAAACGCCCGTTTTGGATCTCACTTTTACTCACACCCAAAATAGTTGAGTACTTATCGGCAATATCCGCCTGCGGTTTCACTACCTCACCCGGTTCGCCCCTAAGCACTGCTTTTTTGCTATGGCAAGAGGAAAGGACAATAGTTAAAGCCAATAAACAATACAGGTAGTGTATTTTGTTCATGCTGTAAAAATACGGGGAAACCTGCTTTAAGGTTACGTTGATGTTTTTAACATATTAACATATGAGGGAGTCCGGAAGTTGGGAAAGTCGGTAAAGTCCGAAAGAGGGACCGGAATTAAGGGATTTGAACGATTACCGTAGTATACCCATCACCTGATACTTAAAATCTGTTAATCCCGGTCAAAATCCGAAATCGAACCCCCTAAATCCGAAATCAATCAACCTTTTATTACCCGTTGTATCTCGTCGAGCTTCATTAAAGCCTCAACCGGGGTAAGTGTATTTACATCAAGGTTATTCAGGGTATCTCGAATTTTTACCAGCACAGGATCGTCGATGCTGAACATCTGCATTTGTACAGCCTGCTTTTGTACCTTACGGATGCTTTCTTTAATGTGCTCCCCTCCTGTCCGTTCGTTTTCAAGTTTTTTCAGGATTTCGTTAGCGCGGCTCAGCACTTTCTGAGGCATCCCGGCAAGTTTGGCCACGTGGATCCCAAAGCTATGTTCGCTCCCGCCTGGAACCAGCTTACGCAAAAATATAATCTGGTGCCCAACCTCCTTTACAGATACATTGAAATTTTTGATGCGGTTAAAAGAATTACTCAGCTCATTTAGTTCGTGGTAATGGGTAGCAAATAATGTTTTAGCCCTTGCTGTGGGCTGATTATGTAAAAATTCGGCAATCGACCAGGCTATAGATATCCCGTCGTAGGTGGATGTGCCCCTGCCTATCTCATCCAAAAGAATTAAGCTTCTATCTGATAGATTATTGAGGATACTTGCAGTTTCGTTCATTTCCACCATAAAGGTTGATTCGCCCGATGAAAGATTGTCGGATGCACCTACCCTGGTAAAGATCTTGTCGACCAGGCCTATTGAGGCGGCTTTAGCGGGCACAAAGCATCCCATCTGCGCCATCAGTACAATCAACCCTGTTTGTCTTAGCAGTGCTGATTTACCTGCCATGTTAGGCCCGGTAATAATAATGATCTGTTGTGTTTCCGAATCGAGGTAAACATCATTGGTAATGTATTCCTCGCCAAGAGGTAGATTTTTTTCAATCACAGGATGTCTACCACCTTTAATATCAATTACTCTGCTATCGTTAATTTCGGGTTTAACATAATAGTTTTTGATTGATATGGTGGCAAAGTTTAGTAACACATCCAAACGGGCAATCAATTGCGCATTTAGCTGGATGGGTTTAATATACTCGGCAAGCGAATACAACAGATCGTTATATAAACGTGTTTCAAGCGCTAAAATCTTTTCTTCAGCACCTAAAATTTGTTCTTCGTATTCTTTTAGTTCCGGAGTAATATACCTTTCGGCGTTTACCAGTGTTTGTTTCCTGATCCACTCTGCAGGCACTTTATCCCGGTGACTGTGGGTAACTTCGAGGTAATAGCCAAAAACATTATTGAATGATACTTTAAGCGATGGGATCCCAGTTAGCTCTGCCTCACGTTTCTGGATTTCAAGTAAATAACCTTTCCCTCCAAAGGCTATCTTGCGCAGGTGGTCGAGTTCTTCGTTAATGCCATCGCTTATTACACCGCCTTTAACCAACATAACAGGTGGTTCGGCACTGAGCTCTTTATCTATCTTTTCACATATAAGCGTACAGGGGTTTAACTGTTCGCCAATGGCTTTTAATGGCAGACTTGCTGATGTTTCTGCTATTTTTTTTATGGTATCGATAGCAATAAGCGCTTTTTTTAATTGGCAGACCTCTCTTGGGTTTGCTTTTTGCAAGCCAATTTTTGATATGAGCCTTTCCAGGTCACCTATAAGGCGGATATTTTGTTTAAAGTCTTCGCGAAGTTCTTCCTGTTCTATCAGATATTCAACCACGCCTAAGCGGTCATTGATAGGCTTAATTTCTTTCAATGGCATTACGATCCAGCGGCGTAGTAAACGGGCACCCATTGGAGAGCAGGTATGATCGAGAACATCAACCAGTGTTAATGCGTTTTCATTTGCCGAGCCGACCAGCTCAAGATTTCGGACACTATAACGATCGAGCCACAAGTAGCGGTCCTCCTCTATCCTGCTGATGGCAGAGATATGCTGAAGGTTACGATGTTCGGTCTCATTCAGGTAATGCAAAGCAACACCAGCCGCTATAATACCGAGATTTAACTTATCAACCCCAAAACCTTTGAGTGATTTTACTCCGAAATGTTTTAGCAATACCTCATTAGCATAATCGCCGCTGTATGGCCATTCATCAAGGGTATAAGTATAATAGCGGTCGCCGTAGGCATCTTTAAAATCATACTGACGGCTTTTTGGATAAATAACCTCGCTTGGCGAATAACTTTGCAGCAGTTTATCAATGTAGTCGCTGTTTCCCTGTGCGGTTAAAAATTCACCTGTTGAAATATCAATAAATGCTATGCCAATGCTGTTCTTTTCAAAATACAGCGAAGCCAGGTAATTATTGCTTTTTTGATTAAGGATATTATCGTTGGTAGCCACTCCGGGCGTAACCAATTCAGTAACCCCGCGCTTAACAATGGTTTTGGTGGTTTTAGGATCTTCAAGCTGATCGCAAATTGCCACTCGTTGGCCTGCACGGACTAATTTGGGCAGGTAAGTATCCAATGAGTGATGAGGAAACCCTGCCAGCTCTATATGGGTAGCTGCACCATTGGCACGGCGGGTAAGCACTATACCTAAAATACCTGCTGCTTTTATCGCATCCTCGCCAAAGGTCTCGTAAAAATCACCTACGCGAAACAGCAACAACGCACCGGGGTACTTAACCTTTATCTGGTTGTACTGCTGCATTAAAGGTGTTTCCTTCGTATTATCCTTTGCCAATTTTGTTTAAGCTATAATTTGGCAAAGTTAATTTACTGCTTTGCTTTTAACCCCTTTGTGGAAAAAAGTTTGTTTGTGGAATAATCTGGTGCTGCGGCTGTTGAAATGCCTGTAAATTATAAGGGTTGACAACTTTTTATAAGCTATCAACCCTTAATTATAGATGGTTAAAAAGTTTTTTAAGGCTGTGGTGGGCCTGCTGGCTCTGGACCTGGGCCTGGATCAGGCGCCGGCTGGGGAACTGGTGCTGGTGCAGGCTGTGGGGCTGGTTGAGGTGCCGGAACTGGTGCAGGCACTGGTTGTGGAAGTGGAGCGGGCACAGGCGCAGGTTGTGGAACCGGAACAGTTGGCAATTGCTGCGGTGCTGGTGGAGGTTGAGGCGCAGGAGAAGAATTCTCGGTTGTTTTAACACCAAGGTATGCCGATGAACTGATGCCCATAAGCCCAAGCAATGTTGTAGTTATTACTGTTTCGTCAGGCATTATATTGGTATGGCATACATAAAGTATATAAACAACCCCAACAATAATAGTCCAGATAACATTTTGCAGACGGTGAACGCTTACTCCGTTTTCATCAGAAATAATATCAGTAAGAAATCCTTCCGACGGGTAGTTTTGCTGAACGCTTGTAGTTCCACTGGTAGCGCCTGGACTACTTTGCTGACTATTATCAATAACTTTTGCAACAACAGTAGTACCAGCGGCAATGCCTAACAGAATTAAATTTACATTATTAATAACCGGCACCTTCAGGTCAGAAGATGTGCTCCAATAAATAAGCTGATATATAAATGAGCCCGATATAATTACTGTCCAATAAGCAAGTTGCGTACGCCCCAAACTAAAGGCAGCTTTCGGGTCTGCATTGTTTTTTAATGTGGCTATTGCGCTAAAATTAGCGGGATTAAAAACCACATTGCGGAGCATGTCGGTTTTTACGGCAAGTACAATCACTATCAGCGATAATACTGCGAGGATTACTAAATACAGGAACATAATTAAGGTTTAAGAGTGTGATTAATTGGTTTTAATAATTATACCAATGTAAAAAATATTTAATTAGCTGTCAAACAATATTTTAGCAGAATCGATATTATTTCAAAGAATCTGCGCGTAAATAATTCATGTAATTGCTATGATTAATTGTGTACGCGCTATCTATCGGCGTACCCATATTATAGAACCTTATATAATTATTAAGCAATTGCCCGGTTTTATCAGTTTTGATATCAGATATCAGTTTTGAAAAATTGTTGGCATTAATCTTCCCTAACTTAAGGGATGAAGGTAAACTAAGAGTATCGGCCCATATTACCTGTTCTATATTTTTAAATTGAGGAATGGTGTTTAAGTTAAGATAGTGGTTTGTTTCTTTAATTACCTCACCATCATTATTAAATTCAGCAATCTCAAAGGAAGGATAATTGCCATGATTAGAGCAAATGGAGGGTACTATACGCATAAAGGAAACGGGCTCCATGTTTTTAGATGCATCATAAACTACCCTAAAATCATTTAAATGCGTATGGCTTGCTATCATAAACTTAACAACGGCTGAGTATTTTACAATATCGCTCACAAACTGTTGTGTAAAATTGATATTCCACATCGGTGCATTATTGTATCCGTTCATACCCGGTGGAATATGTGAAACAATCCAAACATTTTTGCCATTTGTAGCAGTCAGGTTTCTTTGCAGCCAGGTAAACATTTTTGCTGCCTGCGGATAATTGCTTCCATAGCTCAGCATTGAGCTGTTTATTACAATCAGCTTCAGATTATCTGTTTTGCAGGTATAATAACCATTTGCCTTTAATGAATCGGCTGATGCTCTGGGAAGATTAGGTTCCCATGCATTGGCAAAATCTTTTAAAAATTTTGGATCCTGCATTGCATAATCGTTTCCATAAGTATCATTATTCCCCATTTCAGGTATTATAGGCACGCCAGGAAACCTGCTTTTAAACAATCCCGCTATAAACCTGATAGTTTTCTTTTTTAATACAGAATCAGCAGTTGTTGCATTATGCCAGATAAAGTCGCCTGCAATTATAATAAAAGCAGGGTGAGGCAGTTTTTTCTTCATGTTGATTAAAGCCGATTGCAAGACAGCATAATTAGCATCTTTGCTTAGCAAGCTTGCATTCAGTGTCATCTGCAAAGGAGAGCTTTCAAAAAGTTTTTGCCATTCATCAACCGGTAACGCGGTTAACTTTCTTTTCAGTGCTGTATCATTTAATGCACCAAACATTGGGCTAAAGTGAATATCAGATACGATCAGGCACTTTTTTGTAACTTCTTTTTTATCGCCTGTTTTGAAGGAAAAGGCGAAGGAAAAGACAGCGCCAAGAAAAATCAGGAAACAGAGTGTAAACCCAATAAATTGTTTTTTTTGTATTAATCATATGGCTTGTCTGTGTTTAGCGTTATGGCTCGTAAATATATTATAAATATATCCACTGGTACAACTAAAACAGAACCAAAATTGCATGTTTATGCGGGTTTGCAAAGCAAATTGGCTCAATTACTTTTATCACATTTTCACATACTTATGCGATTGTAATTAAGCATTTAAAAATACAATTTTGCTGCGTAGGCAATGGATAAATGTTGACCGCCTGTTAACAATACAATAAGATAATATTTTGGAGTAATAGATTAGTAAAATTCACGAAAAGTTAGGGTGCAGCTGTAATGGCTGCATCCTTTTTTATATGTTAATATGAGATTATACTATGCTGGAAATTGCTTTAGCAATAGCCGCAATATCATCACCCTCAATAAAAATCAGGTCATGTTTGCCAGCTATCTCAGCCGTTTTAGCAGATGTTACAGGCGGATGCAGCCAAATAACTTTGGCCTTTAGTGGTAAAACATGTTCAGCTATAATAGCATCATGTTCTTCTTCGGGCCTGAAGATATTTACAATATCAACCTTTTCTGGTCGCTTATCTAATTCTTTAAAGGTAAGACCCTCTTTTTCACCAGTCTTCAGTATTGCAATGGAATACTTACCTGGTGAGTAGCTAAATACTTTAAAACCGGCTGTTAATAAAGCTTGAGGAACCTCTGTACCTGGCCAATCGACCAATAAAATGGTGTTGGCATTTTCAAGAATTTCTCTGTGGTTTTCATTATAATTTGCAGACATGATGAATAGTTAGTTTCTGACTATTTGAATTCACTAATCTACATACTAACAGGGAATTAAGTATAACTACAATTTGGGTTTGTTATAATTTTCGGGAGGAGTTGATACAATTTCACCAAATTCATTAACATAAGCCAGCATATCATCAAGGTTTCCGCTGGTAGGATTTTGCTGGCGTTCAAGCTTACGCTGCTCTTTATCTTCTTTTTTCTTCTGCCTGTTTTTTTCAAGTTGCTTCTTCATGAAGGTTGCCTGTGATTTCGCCATAAATGTTTAAAATTAAGAATAGAATTAGCCCGAAACAAAACCACAGTGTGTGGATCAGGAAACGAAAGTGTATATCAAAAACGGGCTGGAATTGCTGTAAAGGTAGTAAAATTTGGCGGTAATTTCTTTAAATTATAGTCAGGACGATTAATTCAGCTATTGCGGCAGGAAGTAAACGATAAGAAATAACAGTTTTTTTAATTGACCGGCTTCTTGCGAATATGAGTATTTATTATTTACTTTGAAACACAAAGTACTTTTAATATAATTTAATGTTTGGCTTTTATAAATATTATTTCTTTCTGGCTCTCCTGCTTTTTATTGCAGAGGTTTTGATAGGCGCTTTTCTGCATGATAGCATTATTCGCCCTTATGGCGGTGATTTTTTGGTAGTTATACTGATATATTGTTTCGCTAAAAGCTTTTTAAATACCTCTGTTTTGCCGACAGCTTTATGCGTATTAATTTTTTCCTATATGGTTGAGATATCGCAGTATTTTCATTTGATCAGGTTATTAGGATTAGAGCATTCAAAAACTGCAAGGCTATTGTTGGGCACCTCCTTTTCCTTTACCGATCTGCTGGCTTATACACTTGGGATATTGCTCGTACTCATGATTGAAAATATAAAGAGCAGTTTAAAAAACTTTTGACCTGATGGAAACCTGGTTTGTAAAGAAAGATTCGATTGTAAGGCAGATATGGGGCAAAGCAGATACAGTACTGTTCATATTTGCTGGTGCTGCCGCTGAATTCGCTTTAAACAAGGCGGTTGACTGGCTCTATTTTACCGGCAGGCTCCCCTCCGATCCGCTGGGCAGGCTGTTCTCAACAGTTACTTACTCGCGGAAGATCATTTTTTCGGAAAGGGAAACGGCGTTTAAAGCAATTGACCAGATCACTGCCATACACGCGGGCGTTGAAAAAAGCCGCGGGGCACAAATCCCTGACTGGGCTTACAGAGATGTGTTGTTTTTGCTAATAGATTATTCAATCCGTTCATTCGAATTACTGGAAAGGAAACTGAGTAATGCAGAAAAAACGGAGGTCTATAATATTTTTCAACAGGTAGGCACAAGAATGCAATTAACAGGGCTACCATCGGATTATGAAGAATATTGTATTATGAGAGAAAGCCATTTGCAACAAAACCTTATCTGCAGTGAATGCACAACTGATCTATACCGCCAATATAAAAAGCATTTAGGTTTAGTTAGATTTAAAATTTTAAAGCAGGTACAACTATTACTCGTTCCCAGCAGTGTAAAAAAGTTACTTCCGCTTGGAAATATTACCTGGATAAAAACCCTGCTGATAATTTACAAACTTTTCAGGTTATTAAGAATCGAGGCTCTCTTCAAGAATGCATTGTTACCAATAGCTTATAAAGAGCAGATCATGCAGATAGGCATTAGTGATTCTACCACCTAACACTATGCGCCCGCTCCTCATCTTCACAAAACAGCAAGCACTTTCATGCCTTTTCCCGGTACTGGTTTTTTCCTTATTGGGCATATCTCACCTATTTACCGTTATTATTCCACGGTATGATTTTATGCTGATTGGGTGCATCTCTATCCAAATAATACTGTTCTGCCTGAAGATAGAAACTAAAGATGAGGTTTTGGTTATCTGTATTTTTCATCTTTTAGGCTTATTTATGGAACTTTTTAAGGTACATTTTGGTTCATGGACATATCCCGAACATGCCGTTACAAAGATATTCAGAGTGCCTTTGTACAGTGGTTTTATGTATGCCAGTGTTGCCAGCTATATGTGCCAGGCTTGGCGACGGCTTAAATTGCAGCTATACCACTGGCCTAAACACTGGGTAGCCCGAATAATTGGCGCTTTAATATATCTTAATTTTTTCAGCAATCATTTTATACCGGATGTCCGTTACTTTATCGGGCTACTGATCCTTTATTTCTTCCGGAAATCTGTTGTAGAATTTCATCTTGAAAATAAAGCATATAGAATGCCTGTTATACTTTCTTTTTTACTTATCGGCTTTTTTATATGGCTTGCAGAAAATATTGCAACAAGGCTCGGCGCCTGGAAGTATGCTTACCAGCATAAAATATGGGCTATTGTAGACTGCCAAAAAATAAGCTCGTGGGCTTTTTTGGTAATTGTAAGCTTTATTATAATAAGCGAATTAAAGGTATTGAAGGAGAAGACAGGGAAATAACCCAAGGAGATATTAGTGGGTTAAAAGAAATTGTATTGATTATACCTGGCTTAAGTACAATATACAAATTGCATAAATAAACTTAAGCCAGGTAAAATGGGATGATCAGTTTAAGCGAATTAACACTCAAACAAATTGACTACCAGCCAGAGCCTTTTTTTGCGTTGCCGTTTTTAATATGCTCTTCGGCAGTAGCTTTACCCATAATTGCAGCCATTTTGTTTCCTGCACTGTCTTTTCCTGTTGCTATGTACCTACCAGATTTAATATCAATTACCGGATCGATCATTGGTACATTTTTAGTTTTTGTTTTTACTGAATAGGCAGTAATTCCACTTGTTGTTGCCATGATAAGTTTTTGTTTTTTTAAGGTTAAACCCTTGTTAGGGCATTTTGTTTTTTAAATTGGTTTTTCTTTTAAATGTTTTCCTTTAGATGTAAAACCGGCTGGCAAGTTATATAATTATGCTTAACAAACAAATTTAACTTAGCGGCAGCTAATCAATAGTTATTAACAATATGTAAACTATAAACAATTAAATTTACATAATGAGGCCTAAATAACAACCTGAATTTATTAATATTGAAAAAAATTAACAATTAATCCGGTTCAATATCATGAAAAGAAGAGATTCAAGTATCCTTTACCTGGTGTTAGGTATATATGCATTAATGGTAAACTGGCACTATAACCATAACCTGATATACCTTTTGCTTGCTTATATATTCTGGCCTTTATACCTTATTTACGAATTACTAACCGGTAACCTTTCCCATGGTATGTGGAAGGAGATCCCGCTTTCTTATTTCAGGTAAAATAGCTTAAACATTATAGGGAAATCTGTTTTAGAAATTGTTAATAAAAACGCTCCAGAATGCCTCAATTGTTAAAAAATGTAAAAAACGAAATACTTTATATTAAATTTAGCTAAAAGTCGTTCCTTTGCTAAATAATCATATATGAAGAAAATTTCACTTATTGCTATCTTATTCTCGGGGGTTTTATTTTTAGAAAACTGTAAAAAAGACACAGTTGTAGCCACTGCCACTTCAACATCCTTAATGATCGCTAATATCAGAGATAGTTCTTGGTATACAGATACGGTTACTGCATCGCTCAAATATGATGCGGTAAACAAAACCAAAACTTTTACCTGTGTTGGTTCAGCAAATAATAAAAAAATATCTATAAGCCTTATAACAGCCTCATCAAGCAATACCAGCGGATTTCCGCTTGGTACTTATAATGTTGATGCTACACCTAATTTACAATTTGCACTTTTAACGCCACAAAAAGCACCATCAGGCAATATTGAATATTTACCGGTAGGCACAGTTTACCCCGGCTCAGGTAGTATAATTATTTCAGCTGTAGATTCGGTAAAGAACCAGATTACAGGAACTTTTAGTTTTACAACCAGGATAAACAATCCGGATAACTCTGTAACTATAACCCAGGTTTCAATAGGTGGGATTAACAAATTACCTTATACTTTTAGCAGTAATTGATTACAGTAAACAGCTACTCAAATTTTCTTTAATATCCACTAATTAGTATGAAGGCGTAAGCTTTTCATGCTTTTTTGTTTTTAGCCCCTCCTCTTAAACAACAAAAAGCACTTGTTTACGGAATTGTTACCTTTGCCAAAATTTAATATTAATGCCGCAAAAAAATAAAGCTGTTTTTTTAGATCGTGATGGTGTGCTTAACCAGGAAATGGGCGATTATGTACGTCATTTTGAAGATTTCCATATCCTGAATAATTTTGATGCCTTAAAAACGCTGCAGGATAAGGGTTATTTGCTGTTGGTAGCCACAAACCAGGGCGGTCTTGCAAAAGGCTGGTATACTGAAAGTGAGCTTGCAAAAATGCACCAGCACCTGAAAAACATTTACAGCGAACATGGTGTTGAAATAATTGATATTTTTTACTGTCCGCATCATCCTGATTTTACCGGTGATTGTGATTGCCGTAAACCAAAACCGGGCTTGTTATTGCAGGGAATTGAGAAATATAATCTTGATGCGGCGAAATCTTACTTTATTGGCGACCGGGAACGGGATGTTGAAGCCGGAACCGCCGCAGGAGTAAAAGGTATATTAATTAACAGCGACCAGCCAATTAGCGAAGTGCTGGATTTGATTGAGTAAGTTAGAAACCAGAGATTAGAGGCTGGAGATTAGAGATTAGTTTTAAAAATCAGCACGTTTTTAAATAATCAAAACAACATTATAACTATCCAACGTTACACAATAACCAACTATATGACCCTAAAACGCTATTTAAATAATCTCGATTCGTTAATAGCCGCCATTATTGGTTTTTATGTTATTTACCTGTTTACAAAATATAGTGGAGTTGGCATTTCGCCCGACTCCATTATGTATGCCAGTACTGCAACCAATATGCAGGCGCATGGCACTATTATAACATTTAATAAGGGGCCATTGGTGTTCTTCCCTGTGTTTTATCCTTTTTTTCTAAGCGTTATCCAGTTTATTTCGAGGGTTGACCCTATTGAAGCTGGTGCTATGATCAATGCCGGTCTTTTTGCTGCTGTAATATTTACCAGCGGGTGGATAATGGAAAAGTTCATTTCCCACTCTCGCATTTACAAGTGGCTGATACTTGTAGCTATTATTCTAAGTCCTGGTTTATTGGAAATTTACACCTACTTGTGGTCGGAAACGTTGTTTATTTTCGAGATCCTGCTTTTTATAATTGCTTACTGGAAGTACCTGCAAATACATACCACCAAAGCATTAATATTTGTTGCACTTATCACTGCAATTAGCTGTATTACACGTTATGCCGGGGTAACTGTTGTAGGCGCCGGAGGACTGATGTTATTGCTGGACAACAAGCTAACGATTAAAAAGAAAATCATTCATATTTTAATGTTCGGCTTTATTTCAGTTTCACCTTTGGTAGGGAACCTGGTGATGAACAGGGTTAATTCGGGCTTGAGCACCGGCACACGTCTGCCTTCAATTACTCCTTTTATTGATAATCTGTACTATTTCGGCACCGTAATTTGCGATTGGGGAAGCTTGAGTAAGGCTGCTTATCCCCTGGCGACTGTTATTGCTTCGGTAGTATTACTGGCTTTGATAGGTATTTTGTTATGGAAAGCGTTTAAGGGCCGCATTAATAGTTATGAAAACATTGTAATAGCTTTTGCCATTGTTTATGGGCTTTTTATAGTGATATCGGCAAGTATATCCAGGTATGAGCGCATTAACAGCCGTTTGTTATCACCTATGTTTATTCCGCTTCTAATCTCTTGTACCAGTTGGGTGCCTGATGTCTTGAGACTGATAAAATCAAAGGCTAAATATGTGCTGGCTGGGGTAGCAATAATTTTGATGCTGGCCTTTGAATATTCAACTTTTCAAACAGATTACCAGCGATATGACGATGAACATGATTACGGGGTACCCGGCTATAGTGATGATGATTGGAATAAGTCGGAATTTATTGTTTACCTAAGGCATCACAAAAGCATGTTTAAACCTGGCATCCCGATTTATACAGATGCCGATGAAGCGGTTTATCTGTTTACCCGAATGTCATCTACAGTAATACCCCATAAGTTTTTCAAGGCCGACGTTCAAAAATTTTATGCGCAAAAACGTTTTTACCTTATCTGGTTCACTAACTTATATAATACCGAGCTGATAAGCCTGCCTGATATTATGAAAAACAAAAAACTGGTTAAAATTGGTGAGGCCAAAGAGGGTATTATTTATTATTGTGATGAGAAATAATACCGGAATTTAATTCCGATTACATGATCTCTAATCAATCAATTCGAAATTTAATTTTGATTTAACAAACTGTTATTTATATTTGCACCGCTCATCTATAGTTTTACTATACAAAAAAATGAACGGTTATACATTATATCATTTGCACCTGCACCATCACCACCATGTGGTGATTAGATAATGTATGTTTCTACGCGAAATAACAACCCTCCGTTTATATTTTTATTATAGTTCCTTAAAATCATTCAGTGAAAACACTTAAAATAGCGATCCAAAAATCGGGTCGGCTCAACGAAAAATCCGTTGAATTATTAAAAAACTGCGGCTTAAGCTTCGAAAACTACAAAAGCTCGCTTATCTCCCCTGTATCCAACTTTCCGCTCGAAATTCTTTTTCTGCGTGATGATGATATTCCCGAATATGTTCAGGATGGCATTGCCGACCTGGGTATTGTTGGTGAAAATGTGATACAGGAAACCGAAGTTGAGGTAAGCTACCTGCAACGCCTGGGCTTTGGCAGGTGTTCGCTTAAAATAGCAGTACCAAACACAAACGACATTCAAAGTCTTGATGAATTGAATGGTAAATCGATAGCTACCTCGTACCCTGCTATCCTTGGTAAATTCCTGAAAGAAAAAGGTATACAAGCAGATATCCGCACCATTTCCGGCTCTGTAGAGATCTCTCCTGGTCTTGGGTTAAGTGACGCTATTTGCGACCTTGTATCCACAGGAGGCACACTTAAAAGCAATGGCTTAAAACCATTTGCTGATGTAATGACATCTGAAGCAGTATTAATAGGCCGCAAAGGAAGTGAAAATGAGGACCTTGTAAAGGAACTTATCCAACGCATTCAATCAGTATTAAGGGCTAAAGAAACCAAATATGTTGTTTTGAACGTTCATAAAAATAATTTACCGGCAATTACGGCATTGCTTCCGGGTGTTAAAAGCCCTTCGGTAGTGCCATTGGCCGAGGAAAACTGGGTAGCTGTACATACTGTTATCCCGGAACGCGATTTCTGGGACAGGATTAGTCAACTAAAACAAGCCGGAGCGCAGGGCATTGTAGTAATGCCGATTGAGAAGATTATTTTATAGTTGGCAGTTAGCAGTATCTGTCAACAGCAGAAACTGCAAACCGTCCACTGCAAACTGTAAACTGGAATGAAACGATATAATTATTCAGATTTAAGTATTGCCGATATCCAAAAACTGGTTCAGCGCAATGTTGATCCAGCAAATGAGATCCGTGCCATTGTTGAGGATGTTATTGTGCATGTTCAGCAAAATGGAGATAGCGCTTTACTGGATTATGCTTTAAAATTTGACAAAGTCGAGTTGGATAAGTTATATCTGGACAAAGAGGAATTAACTGAAATTGCTTCGACAATTACTGATGAGCAAAAGGCAGCTTTAGAAATTGCATATAACAATATTTATAAATTCCATGCTGCGCAGCTCAAAGCCGAAGGCAAAGTAGAAACGATGCCCGGTGTAACCTGCTGGCGCGAATTAAGGCCGATTGAAAAGGTTGGTTTATATATACCTGGCGGCAGCGCTGTATTGCCAAGTACATTTTTAATGCTTGGTATCCCGGCTAAAATAGCAGGGTGCAACGAGGTTATTGTTTGCTCACCTCCGCAAAAAAATGGAAAAGTAAATGCCTTTATTGCTTATGTTGCCCTTATGCTCGGGATTGATAAAATATACCTGGCAGGTGGATCGCAGGCAATAGCAGCAATGGCTTATGGGACCGAAACCATTACTAAAGTTGATAAAATATTCGGCCCCGGAAACCAATTTGTTACCAAAGCAAAAACCATTATCCAATCGACCACTACCACAGCCATTGATATGCCGGCAGGGCCGTCGGAAGTATTGGTTATTGCTGATGAAACCGCAAACCCGGTTTATGTTGCTGCTGATCTGTTGGCGCAGGCAGAGCATGGAATGGATAGTCAGGCTATATTGGTTTGCACATCCACCCAAATAGCCGGGAAAGTTCTGGCCGAGCTTGATAAGCAATTACCTGTATTGCCCCGTGCCGAAATTGCAAAGGTAGCTATCGAAAGCTCATATGTTGTGATAACAAATAACCTTATTGAAGCAATGAGTTTTAGCAACCAGTACGCCCCGGAGCACCTAATATTAGCTACTGAAAACTGGCAACAGATAACAAGCAGCATTATTAATGCAGGCTCAGTGTTCGTTGGTAATTTAACACCCGAAAGTGCAGGAGATTATGCATCAGGCACTAACCATACCTTGCCTACAAGCTCCTACGCGAGGGCTTATTCAGGGGTATCGGTTGATTCGTTTGTTAAAAAGATCACGTTTCAGCATATCACACCTGAGGGGATACAAAACATCGGGCCATTTGTCGAAATACTGGCAGAACTGGAGGGATTACACGCGCATAAGAATGCAGTGACGGTGAGAATGAAGGAATAATTTAAAAAAACTTTGTCATTGCTTCGTGCCTCGCAATGACAAAGTCAATTAAGGTTTTAGAATAAAGAAAAATGTTTAGTATAAATAACATATTAAGAGAAAACATAAAACAACTTGTCCCCTATTCCTCTGCACGTGATGAGTACCAGGGAGAGGCAAGCGTGTTTTTAGATGCTAATGAGAATGCATTCGGCTCACCTATGGAGCAGCAATTTAACCGCTACCCCGATCCGTTACAATTTGAAGTTAAAAAGCGGTTAACCAAGATTAAAGGCGTACCACCGCGCAATATATTTGTAGGTAATGGCAGCGATGAAGCTATAGATATACTTTTTCGCAGCTTTTGCAATCCAGGTGCTGACAATGTGATATTGGTGCCTCCTACTTATGGGATGTACCAGGTTTCGGCTAATATAAATGATGTTGCTGTAAAGAATGTGCCGCTTACTGAAGAATTCCAGCTTAACCTTGAGGGTATAGCTGAGGCTATTGATAAAAACACCAAGCTTATATTTATCTGCTCTCCAAATAACCCTACAGGTAATTCTATCGACCGCACTGACATTGAAACCCTGCTTGCAAATTTTAGCGGCATAGTTGTGGTTGATGAAGCTTATATCAACTTTAGCAGGCAAAAGACTTTTATACAGGAGCTGACTGAATATGCAAATTTGGTTGTTCTGCAAACATTATCAAAAGCATGGGGGCTAGCCGGTTTGCGTATAGGTATGGCCTTTGCCAGTGAAGAAATTATTGAAGTGATGAACAAAGTTAAACCGCCATATAATGTAAACGAAGCTTCGCAACAACTGGCTTTACAAGCACTGGCTAATATAGAACAGGTAAACAACTGGATTAAGGAAATTTTATTGCAAAGGGATAAACTGGTTCTAGGTTTAAAAGACTTCGATTTTGTGGTGGATATTTACCCTTCTGATGCAAATTTTATCCTGGTTAAAACCACTGATGCAAATGGCATTTATAATTTTTTAGTAGAAAAAGGCATAATTGTCCGCAACCGTTCGAAAGTTGAACTTTGCGAAGGCTGCTTACGCATTACTGTTGGCACACCTGATGAAAACAACCTGTTACTCCAAACCTTACAAAACTTTAAATGAGCAAGCTGCAAAAAATACTTTTTATTGACCGCGACGGCACCTTAATTGAAGAAACGCCGGATGAGCAAATAGACTCGTTTGCAAAACTGACTTTCTATAAAGGTGCTTTGCAATATCTTCCTAAAATAGCTAAGGAGCTGGATTACGAGCTGGTGATGGTTACTAATCAAGATGGTTTAGGTACGGCTTCGTATCCTGAGGATACATTTTGGCCGGTGCAGAACTTTGTACTTAAAACTTTTGAAAACGAAGGTGTTGTATTTTCAAACATCTGTGTTGACCGTACCTTTCCTGCTGAAAATGCTCCTACGCGTAAACCAGGGATCGGGTTACTGCTTCAATACTTTGATGCTGAAAAGTATGATTTGAAAGGTTCGTTTACAATAGGCGACCGAAAGAACGATGTGCTGCTTGGTCATAACTTGGGAGCAAAAGCAATATGGCTGAACGATAATTCGAACTTAGGGAGTCATGAGTTTAAAAGCCCCGCGGAAGAAGATGCCGTAAAAAGCACTGTTGCTCTTGAAACTACAGACTGGCAAAAAATATATGAGTTTTTAAAACTCGGGGAGCGTGTGTTTGAACATCGTAGAAGCACTAAGGAAACAGATATCTATATAAAAATAAACCTTGATGGTACAGGTGAAGCCAAAGTATCAACCGGTATTCATTTTTTTGACCACATGCTTGACCAGATTGCCCGGCATGGAAGTATTGATCTTGAGGTTGTTGCCAATGGCGATCTGCACATTGATGAGCACCATACCATTGAAGATACCGGTATAGCCTTAGGCGAAGTGTTTGCTTTAGCCTTAGGCAATAAAAAGGGAATTGAACGCTATGGTTTTTGCCTGCCAATGGATGATTGCCTTGCGCAGGCAGCCATTGATTTTGGCGGCAGGAACTGGATTGTTTGGGATGCGGAATTTAAAAGAGAAAAGATTGGAGAAATGCCAACAGAAATGTTCTTCCACTTCTTCAAATCGTTCAGTGATGCAGCGAAAGCCAACCTGAATATAAAAGCCGAAGGTGAAAACGAACACCATAAAATTGAGGCTATATTTAAAGCCTTTGCAAAAGCTATAAAAATGGCTGTGAAAAGAGATGTAAATAATATGGTTTTACCGTCTACTAAAGGACTTTTATAGTTGGCAGTAGGTAGTGTGCGGTTGGCAGTAATTGCCACTTTCACTGCAAACTGCAAACCGACAACTGCAAACTTATGATAGGGATAATACAATACGGTGCCGGGAACATTTTCTCATTAACTGCTGCTTTGGAGCGGTTAGGGATTGCCTATGGCATGATCAGTAAAGAAGACGATTTTGAACTTTATGACAGATACATTATTCCAGGGGTTGGGCATGCGGGTGCTGCTATGAATAAGCTGGAGCAAACCGGTTTAGTGTCGAAAATAAAATCGCTTAGCAAACCTACATTGGGTATTTGTGTAGGTATGCAGTTGTTAACCACACATTCGGAAGAAGGCGACACTAACTTATTGAATATCATCCCTGTAAGAACACTAAAATTTACAAGTAGTCCGTTATATAAGATACCGCATACCGGATGGAACAGGGTGTATCCCGAAAAGGAAAGTTTACTTTTTGAAAATATTCCGAACGGATCACACTTTTACTTTGTACATTCATACTTTATTGAGCATAATATTGCATATACTTTATCGACAACAACTTATAACGAAAAGTTTTCGGCATCAATTATGCATAATAATTTTTATGGTGTACAGTTCCATCCTGAAAAATCCGGGGCCTATGGTGAAATCTTACTAAAAAACTTCTCAAAAATTTAAAGACATGTACATTATTCCTGCAATTGATATTTTAAATAAAAAAGTAGTACGGTTACGTGAGGGCGATTACCAACAGGTAACAGAATATGATGTTTCCCTTGAGGAAATGATAGATAAATATCAATCCAACGGCACTAACTTTATCCATATCATCGACCTTAATGGTGCTAAAAACGATTTCTCGAACCAGCAATATCTTTTTGATGTGATCCGCAAAACGGACATGATGGTTCAGTACGGCGGCGGCATCCGCAGCATTGACAAGGTTAAGGAACTGATAGACTCAGGCGTACACCGCGTTATTGTAGGCACACAAGCGCTTACAAACCCATCATTTTTACCCGAGCTAAGCAAGGAGGTTTGCGGTCGGGATAAATGCTCAGACCAGGTGGTTATTGCCATTGATGTATTGGATGAGGTAATTAAATATTCCGGCTGGATGGAAAGCTCTCCTATTAAATTAATGGATTACGTTGATAAATGCCTGGCTTTAGGTTTTTTCCGTTTTTTATGTACCGATATTAATAAGGATGGCAAACTTGGCGGCGCAGGGATTGAACTTTATGAAAAACTGCTCGATCATTCACCTTTTATAAAACTTATTGCTTCGGGTGGAGTAAGCTCCATGACTGATGTTGAACAGCTTAGCAATATTAAGGTTGAATCGTGTGTGGTTGGCAAAGCCATTTATGAGGGACATATTACTATTGAAGAAGTAAAAAACTGGAACCTGGAATCGCTGATATCAATATAAAAGCCCCCTGGCCCCCTAAAGGGGGAACAATAGTTTGATATGAGAAAGAAAATGTTTTTGGGTGCAGGCAGCTTAATATTCAAAAATGCTGAAGCACTTAGAAACAATTTGACTCCAGCGGAGATGTTATTATGGGGTCATTTAAAAGGGAACCAGCTTGGGGCAAAATTCAGAAGACAACATCCTTTAGGAATTTATATTGCAGACTTTTATTGTCATCAACATAAACTTATTATCGAAATTGACGGAAGCATTCATAATCTGCTCAGAGTTATAGCAAACGATTTAGAACGTCAAATTAGCCTTGAAATGGATGGAATCAAATTTCTCCGTTTTAGGAATGAAGAAATATTTAATCATTTGGAAAAAGTGTTGAATACTATAAAACAAACTTTAAGCTCCCCCTTTAGGGGGGCGGGGGGCCTTACTAAAAGAATTATCCCCTGCCTTGACGTTAAAGATGGCCGTACTGTAAAGGGGGTTAACTTTGTCGATCTGCGAGATGCAGGAGACCCGGTTGAGCTCGCATGGAACTATTCGCAGCAAGGCGCTGATGAATTGGTATTTTTGGACATAACAGCAACTGTTGAGCGACGTAAAACCATGGTTGAGCTTGTAAAAGCAGTGGCAAGGCAAATAAACATCCCATTCACCATAGGTGGCGGTATTAATGAAATTGCTGATGCTGACGCGCTTTTAAATGCCGGAGCCGATAAAATATCCATCAATTCTGCTGCAGTGCGTAATCCGGCTTTGATTGATGAACTGGCTAAAGCCTTTGGAGTTCAGTTTGTAGTAATAGCTGTAGATACCCGGATTATTGCCAATAAAAACATTGTGCACCTGAATGGCGGCAGGTTGCCAACAGAAAAGGAAACACTGGACTGGATTTTAGAAGCCGAAAGTCGCGGGGCAGGCGAAATACTGCTAACCTCCATGGATCATGACGGCACAAAAGCTGGCTTTGATAACGGGCTGCTAAAATTGGTAAATGATGCGGTGAATATTCCTGTTATTGCTTCTGGAGGTGCAGGTTCAGTACAGCATTTTGTGGATGTATTTGAAAAAAGCAATGTGGATGCAGCTTTGGCAGCATCAGTTTTTCATTACGGGGAAATATTGATCCCTGATTTGAAAAAGATTTTGAAAGCGAATAATATAGAGGTTAGAGAAATATAACTAATAATAGAACAGCATGACATGCTGAACTTGTTTCAGCACCTCATATGCTAAGTCAATATCAGGCAGGCGAATTGTCTTGTGTGATACCGAAACAAGTTCGGCATGATAGGTTGAGACAGCATGTATAAGAAATAAATACGAGATGAACATCGATTTCAATAAAACAGACGGACTGGTACCGGTAATAATACAGGATGAGCAGACGCTTGAAGTGCTGATGCTTGGCTATATGAACCAGGAAGCCTATGATAAAACGGTACAGGAAAATATTGTCACTTTTTTTTCGCGCTCAAAAAACAGGCTGTGGACCAAAGGCGAAACAAGCAATAATTTTCTGCACGTGAAGCATATCAGTATCGACTGCGATAATGATACCCTGCTTATAAAAGTTAAAGCCGATGGCCCAACCTGCCATACAGGCGACCGCAGCTGTTTTAAAACAGATTACAATCAAAACTTTATATTACAATTAGAGCAAATTATTGCTGACCGGTATGAGCATCCACAAGAAGGATCGTATGTAAATAAATTGCGCACAAAGGGTTTAAATAAGATAGCACAAAAGGTTGGAGAAGAAGGTGTTGAAACAGTTATAGCAGCTTTGGCGGAAACAGAAACAGATTTGATCAATGAATCGTCTGATCTGATTTTTCACCTGCTTGTGCTGCTTCGGGAAAAGGGACTAAGCCTTGAACAGATAGCCAGAAATTTAGAAGAAAGACATAAATAAGTCCATAGTTGATAGTCCATGGTCCGTAGTAATTTATGGTGGCTATGGACTATGGTCTATGGTCTATCGACCAAAAAAATGACTGTACAAAAAGCAGCGGAACTAACCGGACATGGTAACCCTATATTTACGCTTGAGCTTTCGCAAAAGCCGGGGATATTGTTTACAGGTGGTAATGATAAAGGATTAGTAGAATGGAGCTTAAAGGATAATGCCTTTATTAAGGTGATGTTTCCTGTTACTGCATCAATATACGCCATTCATGGCCCCGTTGGGTTTCCATTATTGTTCGCTGGTTTGCGTAACGGGGATGTGATGGTATTCGATTTTTTAAAGCAACAACTCCTCCCAACTCTTAAACACCATCAAAAGCCAATATTCGATATCAAATCGGTAAATAGTAAAGGTGAATTACTGATAGCATCAGAAGATGGAACAGTGTCTATCTGGAGCCTTAAAACATTAGCATTATTGCATACTATTAAAGTTTCAGCTGATACCATACGCTGCATTAGCATTTCGCCTGATGAAAAGCAGGTCGCTTTTGGATGCCGTGATAATCAAATTCATATTTATAACCTGGAAGATTATACTTTGCTCAAAACATTACACGGTCATACCATGTCTGTATTTGCTTTACAGTACGCGCCTTCAGGCAGTTATTTAATATCTGGTGCGCGCGATGCGCAAGTAAAAATATGGGATTTCGCCTCCTACAGCTTACTACATAATATTCCTGCGCATTTATTTGCTGTAAACAGCATTGCCTTTCATCAGTTCCTTCCCTATTTTGCAACTGGGAGCATGGACAAGGGCATAAAGATATGGGGAGCTGATGATTTTAAACTATACAAGAGCATCAGCCGCGAAAAGGGTCATGCAAGTCATCAATTATCAGTAAATAAGGTGATATGGAATGGCAACCAGTTAATATCAGTAAGTGACGATAAAAAGGTAATTGTTTGGGATATTGGGTTTGATAATTAAAAAAACCTTTTAATTATGGTTAATTTATGGGTATAACGTTTTTGCTCTTCAGAGTAAATGCCTTTTTCGTCAATGCTATCTATTTTAACCTTTCCCGATGCATGAATAATTTTCTCGTTATTAAGCATAATGCC
>Ga0206904_1031_pt1 | contig 38926 bp, 43 predicted proteins | sample Alteio_BWOrgHeat_42_FD_152981 | JGI IMG/M metagenome (GOLD analysis project Ga0206904, IMG submission 152981) | Enriched cells from forest soil in Barre Woods Harvard Forest LTER site, Petersham, Massachusetts, United States -... | ecosystem: Environmental > Terrestrial > Soil > Temperate forest >...
TTTTTGAAAAGTATGGATATCGTGTAAATTAGAAAGTTTTCACCGCCTTTTGTAAATTAATAAATGGATTTGACCCCAATATGGCTCACCTTAAAATTGGCCGGCATAACCACCTTGTTGTTGCTGGTTATTGGGTTACCGGTTGCCTGGTGGCTTTCGAAGGGGAGGTCGTTTTTTAAGATTATCCTCGAAGCCATCATCACTATGCCTTTGGTTCTGCCTCCATCGGTGCTGGGGTTTTATTTGTTGCTGGCATTTAGTCCGCAGCATGGTATAGGGAAATGGTTGCAGCAAACTTTCGATATCCGGTTTGTATTCTCTTTCAAAGGTCTGGTACTGGCTTCTATTATTTACAGCATGCCCTTTATGATAGGGCCGATAAAATCAGCATTGCAGCAATTACCTGCTTCACTTTCGCAGTCGTCATACTCGTTAGGTAAAAGTAAATGGCAAAGCTTTGTAAGGGTGCTACTGCCAAATATAAAACCATCATTATTAACTGCCATTGTACTCACTTTTGCGCATACTTTAGGCGAATTTGGCGTAGTGTTAATGATAGGCGGCAATATCCCGAATGTTACACGGGTAGCTTCCATTGCGGTTTATGATTCCGTTGAACAAATGGATTATCATTCGGCCAATGTTTATTCGCTTATCCTGTTTGCTATAACCTTTGTTTTGGTTATGGCGGTGTTCATATTTAATAAATACCAGTTAAAAAGCCCTTTGGAATGATCAGCATTGATATTGAAAAAAAGTTAAAGGCTTATCAGGGGCAACAGGTATTACATGTAGCTTCGCAATTTGCCACAGGCAGCATCACCAAAATATATGGCCCTTCTGGTGCTGGAAAAACAACTTTTTTAAAAGTAATTGCCGGATTTATCAATCCTGAAAGAGGTAAAATTATTACAGATGGAATTACCTGGCTAGATACAGATTTTAAGATAAACCTGCCTCCTCAAAAAAGAATAGTCGGGTTTGTTTTCCAGGATTATGCGTTGTTCCCGAATATGACCGTTCTCCGGCATCTTGAATATGCAACAGATGATAAGGCGTGGATAAAAAGGTTATTGCTCATTGGCAAACTGGAAACCTTTACCAGTCATAAACCCGAATACTTATCCGGCGGACAGCAGCAGCGTTTAGCTATATTAAGGGCATTGGCTATCAAACCTCGATTACTACTGATGGATGAGCCATTTTCTGCACTGGATCCTGAAATGAAATCAGCGTTGATCAGTGATTTAAAAGTATTGTTTAAGGAGCTGGGTACAACCGTTTTAATTGTAAGCCATAATCCGCAGGAGTTGGATGGATTGGCCGAAAATGAAATGGAATTGAACGGTACGAAATGAAAGAACCTAAACACATACTTAATATCTGCTTATCAATTTATTAGCGAATTTTCGATGCCCGCTTTGTCATCCTGAACGTAGTGAAGGACCTGCTATAAACGCAGGACAAGCACGCTGTCTACCAATCAATTAGAGAAGATCTTTCACTTCGTTCAAGATGACAAAAGGGGTTTTAGTTTTTATCCAGCTCCCTGTCAATCCGCTCCTGTAACTCTTTTTTAAAATCATCATCCAGGTGTATTTCGTTATTTACTGAACTTTGAAAAAGCTGCTGCACCATAACATTTATCATGCGGCTTTGCGTATTGTATAATCTGCAAAAAGAGCATCCGGCAAGATGGATCCGTAATTCAAGTTTTTCGTGGATGGAAAGTTTTACCATTTGCTTTTTCTCAATAAGCAGGGTTGCCTGCCTGCAATTGTATATTATCTTTTTTAACTGACTCATATAATTGCCCTCCTTAAATCCAGTTTTTTTGTAAACACGCCCGCAGGTTGAGTTTAGCGCGATGAATAATAACCCAAAAATTAGCTGCAGTTACCTTTAAATCCAAACAGATCTTTTCAGTCGACTCATCATCCAAATGTTTCATAGTAAATATCGACATCCATAATGCAGGCAACTTTTCCATACACCGTTTAAATATTTCATTAAACTCTTTATTATGCAGCGGATCGGCACTTTCAATACCAAATGGCTGAGGGGCATATTCTTTATTCCAGTGCCCGTCGTTCTGGTCGAAAAAATCATGTTGTTCCTTTTCTGCATTAATCAAATCACTCATTGGCAAAGCCGTCTTTTTCCTGTAAACGTCAACTATCTTATTTTTAAGAATAGCTGTAAGCCATGTACGTTCACTGCTCCTGCCTTCAAATTTATCTGCCCGTTCCAAAGCAGCAAGGAAAGTTTCCTGCACCAGGTCTTTGGCCTTTTCATCATCGTTAATACGCCTTATTGCGTAAGCATATAGGTAATCGGCGTGGGTATAAACCCATTGATGGGGATTTAAAGTCATAAAAAGAATTTAACAAAACGAATTTGCATTAATAAAAGTGAATTACGTATTAGGTTATTGTTTGGCATACGTTAAGTGGATTTTATCCATTCATTTTCTTAGTCGTTTATGAATACAAAACCTTACAACTATTGTTAAAAACATGTTTTTGACCCGAAAAACAGGTAAAACTGGGGTTAATCCGGTACAAGTTGGTACAAGTTGGTACATTAATGTTTATAAAAATAATTTAAATTAAACTTGTAAGGGATTAGCTAAACGTCCGACTAAGCATATGAAGGAATCAGAAAAAATAAACTTAAATTAAAAACATAAAACGATGAAAACAATTAAATTATTCAGCATTTTAGCCGCCCTGGTAGTCACCGCGCTGGCTTCAGTTGCATTTATTAATTCGAGACTTTCGAAGAAAACAGGTGGTGATACCAAAGGGTTCGCAGTAGTTGAGCTTTATACCTCGGAAGGTTGCTCAAGCTGCCCGCCTGCAGATGACCTTGTTGCAAAGATCCAAAAAGAATATGATGGCAAACCGGTTTATATACTGGCTTTCCATGTTGACTATTGGGATGCGATGGGTTGGAAAGATGCTTTCAGCAGCGCCGATTACACCAAAAGGCAAAAAGAATACGCCAGCTCTTTAAAGGTACAATCCGGAATTTATACCCCGCAAATTGTGGTAAACGGCAAAACAGAATTTGTAGGTTCGCAAGAAGCCTCTTTACGCAGCGCCATCAGCACCAATCTTGATCAAACACCCGCTACCTGGTTAACTTTAAATGTTGCAGGAGTAACTGCAAATAGCGCAACCGTAAAATACAGCATTGATGGAGATGACAAGAAAACAGTGCTTTTATTGGCGCTGGTTCAAAAATGGGCCAAAACAAAAGTTGAACGCGGCGAAAATGGTGGTCATACCCTATCACACATTCAGATTGTACGTAAACTGCAAAGCGTATCTATAAAAGAGAAAGAAAAAACCGGGACAGCAACTATTGAATTGCCAGCCGGGTTTGCTCCACAAGGATGGGAAGTAATTGGCTTTTTACAGAGCAAAAAGAATGGCTCGGTAACAGCAGCAGCTAAAGCAGAATTTGCCGCTCAGGCAGACGCCGCTGCAATGCCAAAGGGCTCGAATTAAGAGATAAGTCTCCAAATGCCACTCAGGCTTTAAGTGTTCCGTATGGAACATTACCAAAATCAATTTTTCATTTTTCTATCAGCCAGGTGTTTTTAACGAAACGCCTGGCTAAATACTGGCTTTGTTCTTGATCCGGGCAAACTGTTGCAAACATTTTTTACGTATTTTTAACTACTATTTAAACAGGCAAATTAAATGAAAGTAATTAAGGAAAAACACTCTTTAGCCATGCGATGGTGCCATTGGGTAAACTTTCCCTTATTGACCATTATGATATGGAGCGGAATGCTCATATACTGGGGGAATGACGTTTACACATTTACGCTGTTCGGCCACACTTTTTTCAAGTTTTTCCCCGGGTGGTTTAACAAGGCACTGCATATTCCTTTTCGTTTGGCCGAGGGAATGTCTTTTCATTTCCTGTTTATGTGGTTTTTCACACTGAATGGCTTTTTTTATATTATATACACCATAATATCAGGCGATTGGCGCGAGTTGGTTCCTAAACGCAATTCCTTTAAAGAAGCGTGGCTGGTACTGTTGCATGATCTCCATATCCGCAGAACCGCCCCACCTCAAAATAAATATAATGCTGCTCAGCGTATTGCCTACAGTGCAATTATAGTTATGGGTATTGGCTCGGTAATTACCGGTTTAGCTATCTATAAGCCGGTGCAGTTTTATTATTTAGCGTGGATATGTGGCGGTTATCATTTTGCCCGCATATTACATTTCGCTTTAACCATTGGCTATGTTTTATTTTTTGTGATCCATATTGTGCAGGTAATACTTGCCGGATGGAATAACTTCCGTTCGGTTATTTCTGGATTTGAGGTAATTAACGAAGAACCCAAACCTGCTATTGAAACAAACAACGATGAGCGCCCCGAATAAAAAAGACAAAAAAGAGCTCACAATTGAGCAAAAGATAAACAGGAGGAATTTTATCTCCTTTGCCACCTTTGCTGTTTTAGCAGGGGGAGCGTTTGAGGGGTGGAGGTGGCTTTATAAATCGCCGCCGGAAGTTCGTGGGGTGACAGCTGGTGCAAAAAAACCTTTACGCAAGGCGCTTAACAAAACAGAGCTTATTTTCAGGAGGTTTTTCAGCGACAATCATTTGGTTAAAACTTATCCCAAAGAGATGGCTGCAAAATACGTTAGGGTTAACAGCGATATAGGAGTTGAGGCAAAGAAAAAATTCGATCCTTCAACCTGGAAATTGCAGGTAATTAAAAAGGGAGGTGAGGTTTTACAGATAAGCCTTCAGGAATTAATGGCCTTGCCAAAAACTGAAATTATTTATGATTTTAAGTGTGTTGAGGGCTGGGACCAGATATCGCATTGGGGTGGAGTAAAATTCAGTGACTTTATAAAGCACTTTAAGCTGGATGATTATGCAAAGATGGATTATGTTGGCATGGAAACCCCGGATAAAACTTATTATGTAGGTATTGATACGCCAAGCGCAATGCACCCTCAAACGTTATTGGCTTACGAGGTAAACGAAAAACTGCTGCCTTTGGAACATGGAGCACCTTTGCGTCTTATAATTCCTGTCAAGTATGGCATTAAAAATCTTAAACGGATAGGCACGCTGTCTTTCAGCAATAATCGCCCGCGCGATTACTGGGCCGAGCAGGGCTACGACTATTATTCTGGCTTGTAAAAGGTTTAATTACAGGAATTATTCAAATTGCATTAATCAAATTCGTTATATATGTAATAATTTGTGTAATTCGTGGTAATTAATATGCCCCACGCAAAACTGCCCTTTAAAAAACAGCTTTCATATGCCTGCGGAATGATAGGCTGGAGCATCATGACCAACATTATTATCGTGATGCTTCCTTATTTTTATCTGCCGCCATCCAGTTCGGGTTTAATGCCATTTGTTCCACAACTGCTGTTGTTTGGGGTACTTAATATTATGTCGGTAATTGCGGCTTCAGGCAGGTTGGTGGATGCTGTTTATGATCCGTTCATTGCTTCGCAAAGCGATAAAAGCACCAATAAAAAAGGCCGGCGCATTCCATTTATGAAATGGGCTATTTTACCTGCCGTTATTTTTTGCGGACTAACATTTTGTCCGTTGGTTAGAGGAGAAAGCCTGCACAACGCTTATTGGCTCTCTTTTACGCTCATCTGTTTTTTTATGGGTGCAACTACTTACATTATTCCATATAATGCTTTGTTACCCGAGCTTACTGACACCGCAGCAGAGAAGGTTAAGCTTTCATCCTTTCAGCAGGTGGGGTTTGTTATTGGTATAATTATAGGTGCATTGGTCAACAATTTTGCCGACCTGGTGCAGCGCTTTTTTGATATCAGCAATCGCGATTCGGCAGTTCAATATACCATATGGGGATTGTGTGTTTTTGCCGGGTTAATTATGCTGGTGCCTGTATTTTCTATCGATGAAAAGAAATATTCCGAAAGCAAGCCTTCTCATCTCCCAATATTGCCTGCTATCCGTAAAACTTTTAGCCAGCGTAATTTTAAATATTATCTTATTTCCGATTTTTCGTTTTATATGGCCCTGAGCATCATATCAAGCGGATTATTGTTTTTTATTACTGTTCTGCTACATCTGCCTGAGTCGATGGGCGGTTTATTAATGGGGATAATGGTTTTAGTATCCCTTGTGTTTTACCCGCTTATTAATTACATATCAAAACGTAAGGGTAAAAAGCCCATTGTATTGTTTTCATTTGCCTTGCTCAGCCTGATATTTGCAATGATATTCTTTTTAGGAAAATTCCCGGTTTCGCCTAAAATTCAGGTTTATACACTGGTATTGGGCGCTTCATTTCCATTGGCATCACTTGGTATTTTACCCAATGCAATACTTGCCGAAATTGCCGAGAAAGATGCAGCAGAAACCGGGGAAAATCGCGAAGGAATGTTTTTTGCAGTTAAATATCTTTCCGTAAAACTTGGCCAAACACTGGGCATTGCCTTGTTTGCTTTTCTTACCGTTTATGGAAAAGACCCTGGCAACGATTATGGCCTGCGCTTAAATGGGATCTGCGGATTTGTGCTTTGTTTTATTGCTTTTCTTTTCTTCACCCGCTTCAGGGAAAAAAAACCACGTTTGAAGAAGGTTCATAGTTGATGGTTCATGGTTCATAGCTACTTTCATTTCTACTATGAATCATGAACTTCCCTACCTCGTAACATTATTCGGTCTCGAGTAGACCAAATGCATTACATTGATGTTGCGCATAGCAAATGCGGCTTCACAATAGCATAGATAATAGTTCCATTTACGGATAAAGGGTTCATCAAAACCAAGCGATTTTACCTTGGCAAGGTTAGCGTTAAATGCATCGTACCATAGTTTTAAAGTTTTGGCGTAGTCAAGGCCAATATCTTTGAGGTCGACCATGGTTAAATCTCCTGTACGGTTCACTGAACTATTAATAGCCGCTACTGAAGGCAACAAGGAACCAGGGAAAATATGTTTCTGTATCCAGTCAACCCCTTTTCGTAAACTCTGATACCTCGAATCAGGCGAAGTGATCACCTGTATAGCTAATATGCCGTTCTTTTTCAGCAGGTCGTGGCATTTTTTAAAATAAACATCCAGGAATTTAAATCCTACAGCCTCCAGCATCTCAACCGACACAATCTTGTCGAATGTACCTTCCATCTGCCTGTAATCTTTAAGCAATATCTTTACTTTGTGGCTTAGTCCCTCTGCTTCTACTCGTTCAACTGCCAGCTTGTGCTGTTCTTCCGATATGGTTAACGAGGTTACTTTGCAGCCGTAAGTTTTAGCCATATAAATAGCATTTCCACCCCATCCGCTTCCAATTTCCAGTACATGGTCACCCGGCCTTAAATGTAATTGGCGACAAAGGCGGTCATACTTGGCCAGCTGGGCTTCTTCAAGGCTTAATCCATCCCTGTAAAAATATGCAGCAGAATAAGTCATAGTAGGATCGAGAAAACTGGCAAAAAAATCGTTATTCAGATCGTAATGTTCCGAAATATTTTTACGCGACCCTTCAATAGTATTGGCCCTTTTAAAATGCGACAGCTTATTATACAATTTAAGCAGGTTGAGCGAAAAGGTTTGAATATTACTGCCCGAAACACCAGGGGCATTCTCAATATTAAGTAGTACCCATTTAATAACATTTGCAATATTATCTGTATCCCACAGGCCATCAACATAAGCTTCACCAAAACCTATGTCTCCAAAAAGTATAACACGCTTATAAAATTCGTCGCTGTTTACTACAATACTTGCCGTAATGTTGCTTTCCCCATTGCCAATACTAATTTGCTCGCCATTAGTCAGGGTAAGATACAAGCTACCCTTATCCATTTTGGTGAGGAACTTCAAGACAATATCCTGGTAAAAACTGCTTCTTTTAGCTATTGTGAGTGAGCCGGCCATAGTTTAAGCTATACAAATTTTAATATAGTAATATCTACGTAAACTAATTGGTTTAAAGTTTTATCAAGATACGAAAATTTGAATTAATTGTATGGCCTATAAACTTCTTTTTGAAGGTTAAGGTTATCATTTTTTTTATGATAAGGTATTTTTTTCAGCCATAATTTTAATGCTTGCCAGTGTATTAAACTAATAACTTTTAATGTAATCAACGGGAAGCTGAAAAAATAACGTAATAAGGTAGCGTCTTTTAATGGTTTACGCTGGCCGCTTAGCGTGCTGATAAAAAAGCGGTTGCCCTCTTTGTCATAGTCGTCAATTTTTAACTGCAATTTTTCATCCGGTATGTGCAGGTCAAAATCGAAATTTGTATCCATTTCAATAAATGGCGATACGTAAAAATATTTGGCAGTATTTTGTTTGTACTGATCGTTTTGCAGTGTATCTGCACCTAAAAAATAGGGCTTCATCTCTAAAAACGTATTGCACACCTCAACTATCGAGCAAACAGGGCGGCCTTGCTCGTCATAACAGAAATAAAAAGACACAGGATTAAACTGGTATCCAAAAGTGCAAAGGTTGGTTAAAAGCATGATCCTGCCATTGCCAATATCCACACCATTGGTTTGCAGATACATGGTTATCTGTTGGCGAACGTTTTTTGAAGTATCGGGGTTTTCTTTTGGGAGCTGTAAATGATCCTTATCCCTGAAATTGAAAAGATTAAACCTGTTACGGCTCATAAATTTCAGCCGCTTATCAAGCATATCAATTTCATCCAGGTCAAGGTAAAACATAAACACATCATAATGGAACCGGTGCGCCTTTGGCGCCAAACGATTGTGCATTACGCGGGCTTTGTATAAACAGGAATTAATATCGGCATTTGCCATATATGAATATACGGGATAATGTTAACCTTTAAAATTATCTGTGTTATAAACCGGCTGTCCCAGCAAACCTGAGCAAAGTGTTACTGCGCTTGCAAAGGCATCTTCATGAAAGCCGTATTTAAAATAGCTGCCGCAAAAATATACGGGACCTTTTTCATTCAGTTTGTGCAATTTGGCCTGGGCATTTATAGCAGGTACGTCAAACAGCGGATGCTCGTAATCAAGTTCTTTAATAATTTTAGTTTCATCCAACCCTTCATGCGGGTTAATGGAAACAAAATAATCTCTTTTGTCAGATACTCCCTGAAGCTTATTCATCCAGTAAATAGTAGTGGGCATAAGCTTGCCGTTTTGCATTTTTATGCTGTAGTTCCAGCTACTCCAGGCAAGTTTTGTTTTAGGCATTATACTTTTGTCGGTATGTAAAACGGCTTTGTTATATTGATATTTAAATTTCGAAAGCAAATTCTCTTCCTCGGCCGTCGGGTTACCGAGCATAGTTAAAGCCTGATCGCCATGAGAGGCAATGATCACACGGTCAAATACCTCTTGTGAACCATCAGAGGCATGAACCGTTATCTGACCGTTTTCACGGACTACCTTTACTGCCTTACGGTTTATATGAATTTTATCTTTAAAAGGCCTGATCAGAATTTCACGGTACGACTGACTCCCTTTGTCCAGTGTGTACCACTGATGCTGGGTATCAAGCCCTAAAAAACCATGATTCAGAAAAAAACGGATAAGTGTTACAGCTGGAAAATCGAGCATTTGCTCCATCGGTGTCGACCATACAGCAGAACTCATTGGCACCAGGTATTTCCAGATCATATCCTCACCAAAGCCAAGCTCCTTTACATATTCACCTATCGAGTAATTGGCATATTTAGGGTTATCCAATGCTTTCACACTTTCCTTATTGAACCTGCCTATCTGGTTCAGCATTTTTATATACTTAAGGTTAAATATGTTCCGCCGTTGCGCAAAAAGATGGTTAATGCTCGATCCGCTGTATTCCAGCCCGCTTGGAATATGCTGCACGCTGAACGACATATCCGTTTTTTTAACCGGAGCTTTTATCTCATCAAACAGTTGGCAAAGGCTCGGGTAGGTTTTATAATTGAAAACCATAAAGCCTGTATCTATATAAATTGGTTTGCCATCTTCATCAACAGTCACAGTATTGGTATGGCCTCCAACATAATCGTTTTGCTCATATATGGTCAGGTCGCAATGTTTATGCAAAAAATGGGCACATCCCATCCCTGCAATTCCGGTTCCTATTATAGCTATACGGCCGAGGCCCCCTAACCCCTTAAAGGGAGAATTTAGATCTGGTTGGTTCATTTTATATGCTCCCCGCATATTGTATTTAAAAAAGTTTCCACAGCATAGGTTGATAGTTGTCCACCGGGGCCATTTAAGTTATAATCAAACCCATGGGTTGCCCATGGTAGTTTTAGCCAATAGTGTTTTATGTCGTTTTGCTGTAGCTTTAAATTAAGGCGTCGGCTATGCTCGCGCGAAACCAGCACATCATTTTCCCCATGTATAATAAGGGTTGGGATAGATTGCCTGTCTACAAATTCCAACGGAGAACATTCGGCATATTTCTGCGGAACCTGGCTGTAATTTCCGCCAATGTAATCTTCCATTACTTTCCTCGAATCCATTATGAGTGGGTTAGAACGAATTGAGTATCCCCATATCATATCAGCAGGGCCATAAAAATCAACAACGCCTTTTAAGCGGTTATCGTGCAATGTATATGCGGCCAGCAAGGCAATCTGCGCACCGGCAGAACGCCCTATCAGAACAAAATTATTGGTATCTATATGCAGTTCATCAGCGTTTTTACACAAATAAACCATTGCAGCTTTTATATCTTCAACAGGGGCAGGGGTTTGCCATTTGGGAGCCAACCGGTAATTTATCGCTGCTACATTATAACCCTGGATGGCGAGATAGCTGTTTAGTTCAGGCAGTTGTTTGCTGTCCCCACCTGCCCATGAGCCGCCATGAACAACTATGATACAAGATTTTTTGCCAATAACCCTGGAAGGATAAAAATCAAGGTTCATGGAGGTATCCTTATACTTTACATAGGTCATTGTATGATAAGGCATATCCTTTGTTCTTTTAAATAAATTGAAAAAACTAAAAGGAGACCTGTCACCAGGAAAGCAAACAGGGTACCCATCTGTATACATACCCGCAAAAGATTTAGTCATATCGGCTTTAACATCTTTTGCAACCCAATACGCCCTTATTATAGGTGTAATAAATATTAGGATTGTTATCAACCCTAAAACTGTACCTGCAAGCTGATATTTTTGAACCCAAAACCCGCTTAAGGTAACTACCCCGGCAATACCTGCAAATAATAAGGGAAATTCTGTTATACCAATGGCAAGTAACCATAAATGATACTCAGGCGCTTTTAAAAAACACAACAGCGAGATGAGCAATAAAATAACAAGTACGTAAAAACGGATCATGCGTTTGTTTTGTGAAATAAATAATGACTAACTATCCATTCATTGCCGTTGTTATAGTTCCACAGTTCGGCGCAGGCCATGTAAAACAAGCGCCAATAAACCCACCATTTTAACGCCTGATCTTTCCCGTAAGTTTCTTCAAACAGCGGAATGATCTCCGTTCTGTGTTTATCCATATTTTTAAGCCAGGCTTCGGCAGTTTTCCCGTAATGTGTACCGTTTACATGCCAGTGTTTTTCAACTACAAGGTCATCATTAAAATAAAACATCAGGTCATCGCTCGGCATTATACCTCCTGTAAAAAAATACTTGCTCATCCAGTCGGTTTCGTCAATCACCTCAAAAAGGTAGGCATATTCTTTATGTGTAAATATATGGATGAATAACTTGCCGTCAGACTTTAAGAACGATGCCACTTTTTTCATAAGCCTGGCATAATTGCGCATGTGTTCAAACATCTCAACAGATACTACCCTGTCAAATTGCTTATCTATGCTAAAAGTATTCATATCGGCAGTTATTACGGTCAGGTTTTTTATTCCGCGTTCATTAGCAGCTAAATCAATAAATACCTTTTGTGTGCGCGAATTAGATACTACTGTAAACTCACTTTCCGGATATTTTGCAGCCATATAAAGCGAGAACGAACCCCAGCCACAACCCAATTCCAGCACTTGCTGCCCGTTTTGTAGTTCGGCACGCTGGCAGGTAAGTTCCAGCATATCGTCCTCCGCCTGGTCGAGTTCAGTAACACCTGGTTTATAATAACAGCTTGAATATTTGAGGTTTTTGCCAAGGCAGTACTGATAAAATTGTGTAGGCACTTCATAATGTTGTTCATTGGCATCAGCGGTGTTTACTGCAATCGGCGAGGCCTTCAACTGTTCTATCAGTGCCATTAAATGTGCCTGCTGTGCTTCGGTATCCCCTTTGTTCTCGTCACGCAGCCGCTGCTTTAATAATTTGCGGATCCCGCTCCTCAATAAAAAATCAGGAACTTTATTTTCTTCAATTAATTTGTCGTACCACATGTAATCAGGCTCCGGTTTTTATCAGTTTTTAAATTATGGTTGTGCTTTTTGATGTTTACGTTTTTTGAGCAGGAATGGATTTGAAAGGCGAGTTTTTAAGATAGAAAACTATTTCTTGACTCTTGGTTCTTGTCTCCTGGCTCTCTTAAACCATGGCACAAATACACTTACACTTTGTTGATATTTTTTAAATGCCTCGCCTTTTGTCCGTAACGATTGTTGTTCGGTCATGGGTATTCCGGTCACTTTCAATAAAAGATACAAAATTATAGCCGGGCTTATTACGGCAATATAGCCGTATGGCGATGCCAGTGCAAATACAAAGTAAGATACCCACATCAGCCATTCAAAAAAATAGTTAGGGTGCCTCGAGTAACCCCAAAGGCCAACATCACAAACCTTACCCTTATTTGCCGGGTTCTTTTTAAATGCAGCAAGCTGTGCATCGGCGGTAGCTTCGCCAAAAACGCTTGTTGCCCATAAAACCGCTCCGGCATATTCTAATACGGAAAGTTCGGGTTTTGTATTTATGGTGATAATAAAAAACGGGATCGCCAGCAAAACATTCGATACGGCCTGCATCTGGAAAAAGCCAAACATCTTTTTCTCTGCAGCTTTGCCCCATTCCTTACGGATCTGCGCATAGCGCGGCTCCTCTTCATGCAAATGTTTTAATATTCTTACCGCCAAATGCGTGCCTAAACGTGCGCCGGCAATAATCACCATTCCGCATATCAAAAGCTTCCTGGTTTCAAAGCCTGGTGCAAGCAGCAATAATATAATGGCGATTACCGGGAAGTTATACGACCAGAAAATATCGACCACCCCTGCATTTTTTATTTTGTATGACCATAGCCATATAAAAACCATAATTAAACAGCAAGCTATCATGCTATAAATTACCAATGCGTAAATCGGGTGGTTATCCATTTTGTTTACTTAAAAGTTCTTTTAGCCCTTCACCTTGTTTTAGTTTAAAAAGCTGGATCAACACATAGGCGCAACTGGCTATACTACCTAAAACTACTAATAATATCAGCCAGACAATACTCAGTAAAACACTTTTTTCTTTATAGCACACCCAAAGAAAGATAACCGTTACATTGGCATAAAAATCCCAAAGCGTTGCCCGCATCCATGGTATTGAGCCAAGAAAATCCCATTCTTTAAAAAGATTGCTGTGTATGCTGGTATTAATAACCTGGTAGCACATCCATATAAAAAGTACACTGAAGAATATTTTTAAGGCAGTGATCATTTTTAGGTTGATTAATTAAAATTAGTCAGTAATAAGTACCTGTCTCACTTAACCGCCATTATGCGTTTTTATAAAAGCAAGTGCATCATCAGCATGTTTTTTCCCCTGCATCATTGCTGTATAAGCAAAAACTATTTTACCATGTTTATCAACTACAAAAGTTTCCCTGCCAGTCATAAACATTTTATTTTTTACTCCGAATTTATGATACACCACATTATCAGGATCGCTCAACAATATAAAAGGCAAGTTATAATGGTCTGCAAAACTCTTATGACTGGCAACCGTGCCTGCGTTTATACCGATCACTTTTGCACCTGCCTTTGTGAAGTCAGTAAAGCTATCTCTAAATTGACAGGCCTCTTTAGTACAAACCATACTTTCATCTTTCGGATAAAAATAAATCACCAGGTAGCTCTTGCCCACATAATCTGCACTGTTGAATATTTTCCCGCTTTGGTCTTTTAGCATAAATGCAGGCATAGCATCGCCAACAACCAATTCCTTTTCACTTGCCTGTGCCTTTGCAGTGCCCAATAATAAGAACGAAAGAGATATGGTAAGTATTAAACTGAGGGTGAGTTTCCTTTTCATGTTTCAATTTACGAAGTAAAAGCTGTACAGCGATTTATTAATGTAAAATAAAAAAGCCAGACCCTCTTTCGAAGATCCGGCCAGCGTTGATTGATTGAAATTTTTCTAAACTAAATTCTTTTTTATGTAGGTAATACTTTGTGTGATGCTGTCGTAAGGGTTACCCGGACAAACATCCTGCTCAACAAAGAAATATTTTAATCCTGCTTTATTGGCATGTTTAAATATACGCTTAAAATCAATTATTCCATTACCCACTTCGGTAAACATACGTTTTGGGGTTTTATCCATATCCTTAACATGCCAAAGCGGGAAACGCCCCGGGTGCTCATTTATCAAAGCAATAGGATCCTGGTTAGCTTTTGTTACCCAGTAAAGGTCCATTTCCATTTTAACCAGGTCTTTATCGGTAGTGCCCAGCAATGTTTCATAAGGGTATTTACCATCTTCCTGTATAAATTCAAAATCGTGGTTATGGTAACAAAGCTGGATGCCTGCTTTTTTACATACTTCGCCTGCTTTGTTTAAATCGCCGCCTATTTTTTTATAGTGTTCCAATTTTCCGCGTTCCGCTGGCGATAGCCATGCACATATCATATATTTTACACCTAATGCCGCAGCATCATCCACAGCTTTATTCCAGTCGTTCAATATGGTGCCTTTCATTTCCTTGCCGTCCTCACCCAAACGATAATGGCTGCTTGGCATAATCAAACCATTGTCTTTTAAAACTTTGCCAAATTTCGCTGCATCCATTCCGTAAAACTGCTCGCTGCCTGTATAGGTGGCACCTTCAACAGAAGTATAGCCTATTTGTGCAACCTTTGCTAAAGCAGCTACGGGGTCGGCACTCATGGCATCTCTTACGGTGTATAATTGCAGCCCTATATATTTTTTGTCATACGCAAATAATTGCGGAGCTACTAATAATCCGGCCGAAAGCATAGCCGAAGTTTTGAGAAATGATCGTCTGGTAGTCATCGGTTTTTAAATTGGTGAAGTAAATATAGTGTATTACTGACACAATATAAAATGCAACCGAATTGATACAATTAAACAACCGAATTGATACAATTAAATTTGAGAGCAGGTCGCAGGCGTTAAAAATGTAGATGTAATGCGCGATACCAGCTTGGCATCTGCATAATCAGGAACAGCGCTTATCTCCTTCCATTGCGAATCGCTGCCAAAGGCTTTCCAGTTAGCATCATGCGCAGCCATATCCTCAAAGGCGACCATATACATAAGATTGGGCCTTAATTCGCCAATCAATGTTTCACCAAAAAACACCGGGTTAAAGCCAAGCCGTTTAAAAATATCTATCTCGCCGGCATTGTTAAACATTTCCAGTTTCTTTTTGCCGGCTGCTTCTGTGGCATGCTCGTATCTGCGTAATTCAAATATTCTCGGCTTTTTATCAGGTACTTGCATTTGGGGCATGTGTGCAAAAGCTTTTAATAGCGAACTTTCTATCCGTTCGTAAGCAGGCTCAGTTGCGGGGGCATTTAAATAGCCTGCGCCATTTGCCTGGTATAGTTTATTATCGTTTAGTTTATCCTCAACATTTAAAAAATTATCCAATGAACTATAAGGGATTAAAGCATATATTTTTGTTTGCCCGGTTGGTTTAAGTTCGGTAAAAACACCAATATTTTTACAACCCAGCTTATTCAGCGCCGGGATAGCCGCATTTTTAAAATATTCTTCTACTAATTTTTGCTGCTGTTCATTTTTTAAGGTATAAACCCTCAGTTCATAAAACTCAGAACCTTCGTTTATCAAAGCATCTTTTGCCATACTAATTTGCGGTATTACTGCCCCGGCAGCGGTTATTAATAAAGATGATTTTACAAATTTGCGTCGTTGCATGGTGGTAATTATAGATTATATATAGGGTTAGTAGGATTATAAAGGCCTGAATCCCCTATAATAAGTCTCTAATCTCTACATTAAACTTGCTTTTTACAAACAAACAACATTCTTTTATATAAACTTGTAGACTGAAATAAACCTGAAATCGTTGAACTTAAACATGAACGAGCAATTTTACCGGCAAATTTTTGATAAGCACCAGCACGTTGAGTCGGTGCCATCCAACAAAGAAATCACTACATGGGCGCTGCAGGTGATCCGGTTATTATTTCCGGAGCAATCAAAACAGGTGTTTACCAATGTTCATGAGCTGGAAAATGAATTCACAAAGCTTGAGAATGAGCTGTACGTAGTAATGAATGCTACCAAGGCTTGCGAAGGCTGCGATAATGAGCAGCTTGCAAAAGCATTTTTTGAGCAGATTCCCACACTATATCAATTATTAAATACTGATATACAGGCTATTTTTAAAGGCGACCCGGCAGCCCGCAGCGAATTTGAAGTGATAAGAACTTATCCGGGATTTTTTGCCATATCGTTTTACCGCCTTGCCCATAGCTTATATAAGCACGATGTGCCTTTGCTGCCACGTATACTTACCGAATATGCTCATTCAAAAACAGGAATCGATATTCACCCGGCGGCCGAGATTGACGAGTATTTTTATATTGATCATGGCACAGGCATAGTAATTGGCGAAAGCTGCAAAATTGGTAAACACGTAAAATTGTATCAGGGGGTTACCCTTGGGGCTTTAAGTGTTGCAAAAAATATGGCTTTTACCAAACGCCATCCAACGGTCGAAGATCATGTAGTTATTTATTCTGGCGCCACCATACTTGGAGGCGAAACAGTGATAGGTCATCATAGCATAATTGGCGGTAATGTGTGGCTTACAAAAAGTGTTAGTCCAAATTCAACGGTATATCACAAGCCTGCGATAACCGTTTTCAATAAAAATAAAGATTAAAATTATGGCAGGTATAATTGATCTGATAGGCAATACGCCTATGGCTGAAATAAAAAGATTAAACCCCAACCCAAACGTCCGCATTTTTGCCAAACTGGAAGGCAACAATCCCGGCGGAAGTGTTAAAGACAGGGCTGCACTGAACATGATAAGCAGTGCGCTGCAGCGGGGGGAGATAAAACCAGGCACAAAATTGATTGAAGCAACAAGCGGCAACACAGGCATTGCGCTTGCTATGATAGCTTGTTTATACGGATTAGAGATTGAGCTGGTATTACCCTCAAACTCAACCCGCGAACGCACATTAACCATGGAAGCTTTTGGCGCTAAAGTAACCCTGCTTGATGGCATTGAACTTTGCCGCGATTATGCTGAAGAAAAAGGAACATCGGGCGAATATTTTTTACTGAACCAGTTTGCCAACCCGGATAATTATATGGCCCATTATAAAACCACCGGTCCTGAAATCTGGAGGGATACAGAAGGGCAGATCACCCATTTTGTAAGTGCAATGGGGACTACTGGCACTATTATGGGTAATTCGAAGTATTTTAAGGAAATAAACCCCAATATCCAGATAGTGGGCTGTCAGCCAACAGAAGGCTCATCCATACCGGGCATCCGCCGCTGGCCCGAAGCCTATCTGCCTAAAATATTTGATCCATCGCGCGTCGATCGTGTAATGGATATTTCTGAACAGGAAGCAACCCTGATGGCCAGAAAAATGGCCAAACAGGAAGGCATTTTTGCCGGAATGAGCAGCGGCGGCGCTTGTGCAGCGGCAGTAAAACTTGCGGCAGAGCTAACCGAAGGCACAATCGTATTCGTTTGCTGCGACAGGGGCGACAGGTACCTGAGCAGTGACTTATTTGGATAAATAACCCTCTTTACCGCTTGCGGTAGAGAGGGTGGTCGAGCGAAGCAAAGACCGGGTGAGTCAACTTAAGGAAGCGATAAAGCTTACTTTATAACCCTCGCCCTAACTCCTTCGTTTGTAATTTTAACCGGCTTAATCATTCCGTTTTTGTCAAAATACATTTTATCAATACAAACCACCCGATGATTGCCATCGGTTTCGCCAAGCGGGCGGCGGTGGTAAACTATGTACCATTCGTTCGTTCCGGGGATATTAATAACAGAATGGTGCCCGGCGCCTGTTGCTATGTTCACATCCTGCTTTAATATCGTAGCGATTCGTTTAAATGGCCCGAATGGGGTTTTACCAATTGCATAAGCTACACGATAATCCGGGCCTGTCCAGCCGCCTTCGCTCCACATTAAGTAATATTTACCCTTCCGCTTAAACATCACCGGGCCTTCTACATAATCTTTGGGTGTTATAAGCTTAAAAGTTTCCCCGTCATCAAACGGAACAACACCAGTAAAATCATTATTGAGCTTAGCAATATTGCATTGCCCCCATCCACCGTAAATAATGTAATACTGCCCGTTGTCATCTTTGTAAACAAACTGGTCTATCGGTTGTGCCTTATTATAAATTTTACCAATAAGCGGTTTACCTAAATAATCTTTAAACGGCCCTTCGGGTTTATCGGCTACAGCCACCCCAATACCGCCAATTTCTTTTTTATCATCATGAATATCATTAGCACCAAAAAACAAGTAGTATTTATTATCCTTTTTGGTTATGGCAGGTGCCCACAACGCTCTTTTCACCCATTTTACTGCACTCGAATCCAATACATGCTCATGCTTTGTCCAATGCACCAGGTCGGTTGATGAAAACGCATCCATAAAAACCTGTTCGTTATATGGTGCAGAGTAGGTAGGATATACCCAATAAGTTTTATCAAATATTTTCGCTTCCGGGTCGGCATACCAGCCTTTAAATATGGGATTACCCGAAAATTCTTTTTTTTGAGCTATTGCAACACCGCATTGTGCAATGAGCAATAGTAACAGGATTCTTTTTACACTCATTTTATTAAAAAAGCTATAGTTATTCTGCATGATGCTGGAAAATTTTCTGCAGCATACAAGGTTAAATAAAAAAAAATCAAAAAAGTTATCAATGCAATACTCCCTTTTTGCATATCAGGTGTCTTTAACAAAAAGATGCCATTGTATAATACTAAAGTTCAGGTTCTTTTAAGGTTTTATTCTGTCTGCCCATATTGCCTTTCTGTCGGCAAAAAATGGCTTTGTATCGAAACGAATAAACATTTTAGTCAGAATCTTACTTTATTTAAACAAGATACCTGCACTTACCTGTGAATGATGAAAACCAAGCCCCCTCCTCGCTGTATCGGGGGGGCTTAAAACACCAGGATTAAGAGACATGGTAAAGGCAGTTGCCGGTTGAATATTGAAAATGTGTTTTCAAAATAAATAGTGATCGGTGATTAGTGGGGAATATAGCCCGGAGATTAGTTCCGGGCTTATTAAAGTTATTAAAATGCTTATTAGGTTTTACCCTAAATAGTGTGCTGTTGATTAGTGGAGAATACAGCCCGGAAATTAGGTCCGGGCTTATTAAAATTATTAAGATGTCTTTCAGCCTTACCATAAATAGTGTTGTTGATTAGTGGAGAATAACGCCCGGGCAATTAGTCCGGGCTTATTAAGGTTAAGATTTATTACGTGCCTATCCAACCTCCTTATCATACATATGTTCGTGATTAGTGGAAATAATGGCCCTGGTTCCCGGGGCCTTATTAGTTTCAATGCTTTTCATTAGTTTGATTGTGTAATGATTTTACGGTAATTTTACCCGCCCCGCAATTTCCAAAAAGCTTAATTATTTGAAAATCATCAGTAAATCAATTTAAATTGCTTGCATGTCTGCTAATATTTCTATCCGCTTTGTAACTCATCAGGATTATGACCAATGGCTTCCTTTATGGGAAGGGTATAACACTTTTTATGGGCGTTCAGGTCCGACTGCGCTTGCACCAGAAATTACGCGAATCACATGGTCACGGTTTTTTGACGCATACGAACCAGTATATGCCCTGGTTGCTGAAAGCGAGGGAAAACTCCTCGGCCTCACACACTATATTCTTCACCGCAGCACCACATCAATAACACCTGTTTGCTATTTGCAGGATTTGTTCACCACCGGCACCGCGCGCGGAAAGGGGGTTGGAAGGGCGTTAATCAACGGGGTATATGAGCAGGCTGAACTCTCCCGATGCTCCCGCGTATACTGGCAAACGCACGAAACAAATGCAACCGCAATGATGCTTTACGATAAGGTGGCAGAAAAGTCCGGATTTGTAGTTTATCGTAAAATGCTCTGATTGTAAATCTGGTGCATTTAATTTGCAGATAGCAAAAGTTATTGTCTTGTTTACCGGTATTTTCAAAAAAACCAAAAAAGGTGTCCAATTCCGCATGTTCTGCTTGATATAAGGTTAAGAATTAAATATTAACCTTTTAAAATAGATACAATGAAACGGATATTAATAAGAATTGGCGTCGCATTGGTTTTTCTGGTGCTGGTTTTAGTTATTGTGAGCTTCTGGATGGGCAGCAACATGATACTAAACCCGGTGTGGAGGGGCGTATCAAAAAACCTTGCAGCAGGCACTCCCGAAACCGAAAAATACTGGGGGCCAGGCTACGGAAACCTGCGTACAACTCATCAATATAAATTTAGTGAGGTAAAGTTCCATTCAGTAAATGGGTATGACTTATCTGGCTGGCTTGTTAAGTCGGCAGATAATAATTTTGGAGCAGCCAAAGGAGCTATCATGTTGGTACACGGCGGAGGTGGCGATAGAAGGGAAGAAACCAGGTACATTCATTTTTTCCTTAGCCAACACCTTGATGTACTAACATTTGATTATGGTTGCATGGGCGAGGCTCCATGCCCGGTGCCCGGTATGTCTTATGGCGACAGGGAATCAAAGGATGTTCTTTCAGCTTATTTGTTTCTTACAAATAGTTATCAAAAAATATATGCAATGGGTACATCCGTAGGTGCAGGGTCTATATTGATCGCCCTGCCGGGAATGCCTAAATTAAGTGGTGTAATAGCAGAAAATCCAATGGCAAGCTTTCAGAAGCTGCTTACAGAAACTCCTTCATCTCAATCAATGCCGAAATGGCTCCTGAATACCATGATTGGTTTTGTAAAGTTGAGAGGAAGATTTGATGGCCTGGCAAATGCAGAAAATTCATTGCGTGTAGTAAAAACCACTCCCATTTTATTTATACACAGCCAAAAAGATAATGTTATACCAGTAAGGCAAACCCAACAACTTGCTGCACTTTATAATGGGCCCAAAAGCACCTGGTATCCTAACTATGGCAACCACGCTTTTATCTGGGATATTGATCATGCCGCTTATGAGAAAAGGATAGTAACTTTTATAGAGAGCACCAATTAAGGTTGAATTCTTTATTTGACTGTTTTTGGAGCACTAAGCCTATCTATATAACCATTGGTAAATATTTCGTTCAGTAAGGCAGCCAACCGTAGGCCGCCTGTTTCCAGCCGTTTATTTACAATTTCAATATGGGCGGTATAATAGTTATCGTCAAGTATTTTGTTCGTTTCTACTTCCTCATACAAAACCGCTGCCTGGCTGTATGATTCGTATAGCCAGTGCATTATATCTTCATCGCTGTAATGTCTTGCGTTAAAAGTCGAAACCGTATCTATCTTTTTAGCAAGCGCCTTATAATCTAATCCCTGGCGGTCAATTAATTTACTATCCCAAAGGGCATGAAGATTGGTACCGCTGCCATTAAAAACCAGCTCGATAGAATTACCGCCTTTATCTTCGGCACGGCTAATATGCATGGGTTGGTGCAGGTCGCCAACTAAATGGACTACCCATTTTAAACAGTCGGCCTCAACCGTTTTTAATTTTGATGCCGAAACTTTTAAAGTAGCCGGATTTCTAAGATAATTAAGCTTGATCAACAGATTGCTGTAGATGTTTGGCTCGGTGTCATTACCTACATAACTGCGAAAATCATTATAACTTAAACCCAATGGTACATTAATATAGTGCCATGCTTTAGTGTACCTATATCTTTCATCGTTGCCAATTTCATCCGCATAGGTACTTACATCGGCAAGGTTTTGCCTGCCCAGCAATTCAATTACGGTTGCTTTAGCCTGGGGCATTAAATGATTTTCTGCTATCAGCCCTACAGTGCGGTGCCCGGTTACCCCCCACGATACCAGGACAATGGAAACAACTACAGTAAATAGTAAGATAAGGGACTTCTTCATAGTATTAGTGTTATGTCAACCACAAATTGACGTATAGTCTTGAATTGGGATTAACTCAAATAACAAAAAAGTGGGTTTACACATGGTTTACATAATTTATGGTTAACATGTATATAGATATCTAATAATCAATTGTTTGAGTTAGTTTTTTTGAAAAAAACATGGTTTACACTTTTTGTATAAATGCTACTGGCTAAACGCCAATTCACAAGCGACACGATACTAAATTAAACAGATATAAACTATTATTCAAGCACCCCGTTTTTATAATCATCTAGGTATTGCTGATAATCCTTTTTTACTTTCCCTGCATATTTAAAACAATATTTAAGCAAAGGTTCCTGCCACTCACTACCCGCGCCAAATGTTTTAAGTTCATCAATAATAGCCGATCCGTTCATACCTCCACTCCGCAACTGGGCAGAGGCAGCAAGTACCGCCATATCATCAATTACCTGGTAAATATCGCGGTACCGGTCACGGATCAGTTTAAATTTAATGGTGTCTTTTACTGGTTGCAGTTCCTGTAATATATAAGGCTCATCTTCAAAAAGCGTGGCGCTCAACAGCGATGCAGATACATTTTGCATTCGCTGCTGTACCGTTATAACCCTTTCAGCCTCCGACTGCCATTCAGGTTGTTTAATAGCTATATAAGGCGATAAAGCCGAAGCCCTCGACTGTTTCATGTCTACCAGCAGATATTTGTTTTTTGTATTGGTGCTCTTTAACAAAAAAAGATACCGCTTTAACCCTATGCTGCCCGTACCTGCCAACCTGAATACCACATCTTTCACTTTATAATTATATGGGCTGTCGCTGCTATGTTCAATCCAATGCTGAACGTGTTCCATTAAAGCCGTCCGTAAATGTTTAGGAATTTTGAAATGATTGACATCATTTATAGTAAGCACTAATTTTTTCTTTTTCTTATCGGTACTTCTTTCCAGGATATCGGCTTCTTTGGTTAGGGCCGCCGCTGTTAAAAAATCGCAAACAATCCCTTTTGCCGTGCGGGGTTCAATGCTGGTAGCTTTTCCTTTGGCAAGTGTTGTTGCATAGCTTTTTAAAAACAGCTGCGCCATATTATAGGCCTTCTCAGGTTCAATTTTCAGGCTCTCAAAGGCAATAAAAATACTGGTAACAATGCGGGCCAGTTCCCATGCCGTTGGTGCCAGTATGCTTTCGTCAAAATCATTAAGGTCAAAATAAACCAGTTTATTATCAGCTTTATAACTGCCATAATTTTCAAGGTGAAGATCTCCGCATATCCACGTTGAAGGCGAACCCGGAAACTGTTTTACTTGTGCAAGGTCTTCGTAAAAAATATGGCATGTACCACGGTAAAACCGAAAGGCATTTTCGGCCATGCCTTCATATTTCAGCTTAACCATATCAGGCAATAAACTTTTGTTGTAGAGTTTTAACCGCTCGGAGAGTTTTGACATATAGGGGTATTTACTGGTATTAATACATTGAAATATAATAATAGTTTTCAAATTGCCGCTATTGAGCGATCATTTATGCGGTCTTTTTCATCAGGCTGTGGAGTAAGTCAACAGTTGCTCTTCTTTGCTATTTTTATTAATCTGTTGATTTGTAGCACATTGATATATTTTTCAGTTTATGGCATCATTATGTACCCTGCTTTAACATCATACTTAAAAACAAAACAAATTATGAAAAAAGTCATTTTATCAGCAGCAGTATTATTAGTAGCAGGTTTAGCTACTGTTAAAGCAAATACTTTACCTACAAACATGCACACTGTTGCAATTGTTAATCAGGCCGACAGCTTGCAAAAGACCCCTATAAAACTGGATGAACTTCCTGCCCCGGTAAAAACTGTACTTCAAACTGATGTTTTTAAAACCTGGGTTCCTTCAGAAGCATTCGACGTAAAAGCCGGTACCACTGAATATTACGAAGTTGACGTTAAAAAAGGAGCCGAAACGAAAGCTTTAAAATTTGATAAAGCTGGAAAAATAATTCAATAAGGCACAAACAAACCAATCTTTATAACGTTAATCAAAAGCCCCGATATCGGGGCTTTTGTATTTTGCCATGTGCTGATACATCAAAATAAATTATGGCAAAAATATTAATAGTTGAAGACGACCTTACTTTCTCTCAATTATTGCAAGGTTTTTTGCAAAAGCATGGCCATGCTATAAATACTGCTCAAAATATTAAAGACAGCTTAAAACTCATAGCGCAAAACACGTTCGATCTTTTATTGCTTGATTACCGCCTACCCGATGGTGTAGGGCTTGATGTGTTAACTAAAGCCCGGGAAAACGGATTAGTCATTCCTGCAATTATTATGACCAGCTTTAACGATGTACGCACAGCTGTAAAGTCCATTCAGCTAGGAGCGTTCGATTATATAACCAAACCGGTTAACCCCGAAGAGTTGTTGATGATAATGAGCTCTGCATTGGGTGATAAGAAAACTGAGACATCTGCCAAACCGGATGATCAGCCCGAATTTATTAAGGGGAACAGTTCGCATTCCGACAAGCTGCATGAGCACATCGATGTAGTTGCCCCCACAGATATGGCAGTGCTGATACAGGGCGAAAGCGGAACAGGCAAGGAATATGTAGCGAGGATGATCCACCGGCAAAGTAAGCGGTCAGCAAAACCATTTGTGGCTATTGATTGCGGCGCATTATCAAAGGATCTGGCAGCAAGCGAATTATTCGGGCATATAAAAGGGGCATTTACAGGTGCCATTGCCGATAAAAAAGGCCTTTTTGAATGGGCCGATGGCGGTACACTATTTATGGATGAAGTGGGTAACCTGGGTTATGATGTGCAGGTAAAGCTGCTGCGCACGCTACAGGAGAAAGTGATCCAGCCTTTGGGTAGCAATAAACAAATTGCTGTAAATGTGCGGATAATTACAGCTACCAATGATGATTTGGTGAATAGTGTAAGCGAAGGGAATTTCAGGCAGGATCTTTATCACCGTATTAATGAGTTTAAGATCCAGCTATCTCCATTGAGGGCAAGAGGAAGTGATATGGGGATTTTTATAAAGCATTTTATACATCTGGCAAATAAGGAACTTGATCGTAAAGTTAAAGACCTTGCACCCGACGCTAAGGAAATATTATATAAATACGATTGGCCGGGCAATTTACGCGAGCTTAAAAATGTAATTAAACGCATGGTTTTGCTGAGTTATGATGATATAGCAGGGGCAGACACATTACCCGATGAAATGCTTTTTTCCGTATCAAACAATATACCTCAAAACCGGGAGTCAGACCTCAAGGCGCAGAACGAGGTAAATGAAAAACAATTGATCCAAAAAACGCTGATACAGGTAAAGTACAATAAATCAAAGGCAGCCAAATTGCTGAATATCGACAGGAAAACACTCTATAGTAAAATTGAACGTTACGGGCTTGATAGTTAGCCTATATTATAAAACCGGTTCTTTATAAGTATACTCCTGCGTTGCCATTGCCAGGTCATGCAGTTTATCGGCAAGTGCTAAAATATTCATGATCCGGTTCCGGGTTAGTTCTTTGTCTCTGTCGAGCTCCATTTCTGCAAGGCGGAAGCTTTCTGCCAGCCCTCTTGCACCAGCCTGCGCGGTCCGGCCTGCAATGCGGTGCGTCAGCAATATTACCTTATCGGTATTAAGCTCATCAATAGTATCCTTTAATTCCTTAATATCATTAAGGCTGTCAGCGGCAAAACGTACAAGTATTTTTGCTGTTTGTTCCGGATCTCCAAAAGTCATTTTTTCAATGGCCCTAATGTCAATCCGTGGCAAATCAATACCATTAGTGTCCTGCCCTCCTTTTATAAGTGCAACCAGTTCACTTTCCCTAAAAGGCTTCATCAATACCCCGTTAAAGCCTTGTTTTAATATTATCTCACGTTCGCCGGGCATGGCTTGTGCGGTTAATGCATATATCTTAACAAATTCCGGGACCTGCTTTCGTAGCTCACGACAAAGTTCCATACCATTCATCCCGGGCATCCGTATATCCAGCAATAAATATTTCACATCATCATCCCACGGGGTATTTAGGATTTCATGTGGGGATGTAAAGCAACGGTACTCTATCTTATTGTTATCAAACATACGTGAGCATAGCTCAAGTATAAACGGATCATCGTCAATTATCCAGACTTTATCGGTATTTACTGAAGCTGACTGTTGCGATGTCTTTTCATCGTTAATAACAGGTTGTTCAGCTTTTGTAAAAGTAAGCTCAAAAGTAAAGTTACTGCCTTTACCTTCCTTGCTTCTTACTTTAATGTTGCCGCCCTGGCTTTCAATAAGCTCTTTGGTAATGGGTAAACCAAGGCCAGTGCCCTCGTGTGCCTGTTTCTCATCGCCGGCCTGTTCAAATTCATTAAATATATGTTCAAGTTCAGATGCCGAGAGGCCAATCCCTGTATCGCTTACTTCAAAGCTATAGCGAACATCGTTATTATCAGGTTTGCCAATTACAGTTAATCTTACTTCACCTTCCTGGGTGAATTTAATGGCGTTGCCCAATAAATTATACAGCACTTGTTTTAACCGGAAGGGATCGCCCGATAAAAATACCGGAACATTCTCGTCATAAACAGTCTCCAGGTTGATAGCTTTTTTCTCAGCCTGTAATTTCATCACCGATATAACCTCATCCAGCAGGCCCTGCATATTAAACACCTGGTTTGCAAAGCTGAACTTGCCCGAAATAATGCGATTATAATCAAGCACTTCATTTACTATCTGCATTAAATGGCCCGATGATCTGTAAATAGCTTCGATATCCTTTTTCTGTGGATGAGCCTGTTGTTTTACCATTTCGGCATAGCCTATAATTGATTGCAATGGCGTGCGGATCTCATGGCTCATGTTCGACAGAAAACGATGCTTAGCCAATGCATGATATTCTGCTTCATCTTTCGCCAGCTCAAGTTCTTTACGGTATTTATTTATCCGCGATATATCTTTTAAAATAAAGTACAGCATTAAAATGGTAAGCGTTAAAAAGGCAAGCATAATTAAGCTGATGCGCTTAATGCTGTTGTTAACCACATCCCTGGCTATCACGTTATTTATAGCGGTTTGGGCAACAACTTCCGTCTCTACCTTTTTTAAAATGGCCACTATCTGCCGTATAACATTTGCACTCGATTTAATGAGCACCGTCTCCCGGTTAACAAACAATGCACTTTTACGCTGCTGTATCTTTTCCATGTTGTGCATGGTTTCCCCCAGGTCTTTTAGCAGACTATCTTGTATAGCAAGGGCAATAGTATCCCGTTTAACGTGCAGTTCTTCGTTAACTATCTGGTAAGGCTGCGCATCTGATGAATCTGTTTTCTTTTGTTTTTTCTTGCCGCCAAAAAGTTTATTAAAAAAACCTCTTGGCTGTTCTTCAGTTGTTGTTGTCGCCGTAGGGGTTGGATAAACAGTAGTTGTCGATGTTTTCTTCTCGGTGGTAGTAACAGTACTATCGGCTTGCTTGGAAGTTTTGTCTACTATCTCGTTTAATGATTCAACCTGCGCCGAAAACGATTTATTATTAATAAGGCCTTCCCGTACCTTCAAATAATTAATAAAAAGTTTATCCCTGTCGCGCAGCAGTTTTTTTAAAGTATTAAGGCGTTCTACCTGGGCAGGCTGGTCGGCATACAGGTGTTTCAGCGTGTCAATTTCTAAATTGAGCGTTTTTGTTTCGTTAAAAAAGCTGCCGTACTCTCCCGGTTCACTTAATATCCGCACTTTTTGCACCTGGTCTAACCGGGTTATCCGTTGCGACAGGTCATTAACTATGCGCAGCTTCTCGTTAGGCGCCGAAACGTTCTCAAACGCATTAAGCATAGCCATAAAAGCATCCTTACTGGTACGCCAGGCCATAAACAGGGCAAAGCAAGCCAGTATGGCAGCAATAATTATTTTTCCTTTTACAGATCGTATAAAACCGGTTTTATGCACAATAACGCCTTTTATATCTTAACGCAAAAACAAGGATTATGTGTTTTTTGATATAAACATGGCCCATTTACAGCTAAACAACATCAGAAAAAAAGTGAAAATAAACTTGCGCAATCGATCAATTGCATTTATATTGCAATCGATCGATTGCGCAACAACAGACAAATATGAGACGAGACGTATTCCAGGCAATAGCCGACCCAGTAAGACGAGAGATAATAAAAGTGATAACCAACCAAAGCCTCACGGTAAATGGAGTGGCCGATGCTTTTGATATCAGCAGGCAGGCAATATCAAATCATGTTAAAATACTAACAGAATGTGGTATTGTGGTGATCAACCAAAAAGGGCGCGAGCGCTATTGCGAAATCAAACTGGAAAAACTGAACGAAATAGTAACCTGGGTTGAACCTTATAAAAAACTATGGGAAAAACGGCTCGATAAGCTTGATGATTTGCTAAACAATTTACAGTCGCCCAATTAACAAACATTTTAACCTGAAAAAATCAAAAATGAATAACACACTAAAAAGCATCTGGGCTATACTGGCAGGATTTATTGTTGTGGCAGTAGTATCGTCAGTTACCGACCTTATATTACAGAAAACAGGAATCATGAAATTACCCTATCATCTCAATCCATGGTGGTTTATCGCTATCGTAATTACCTACCGCACCATTTTTGGCATAGGTGGCAGTTATATTACCGCAGCCCTCGCCCCAAGCAAACCCATGAGGCTGGTTTTTATTAGTGGCACAATCGGCATGGTTATTTGCATAATTGGAATGCTTGCTGTAAAAGAACCACCGTTATGGTACCCTGCTGTCCTGGTTATACTTGCATTGCCAACAGCTTTGTTTGGCGGATATTTAAGATTAAGAACATCAAACTCAAAAACAAAATAATATGAAAAAAGAGCTCGTAGTTACCCGCACATTTAATGCCCCGGTAGCGCTTGTATGGAAAACGTGGACCGAACCCGAATTAGTTATGCGCTGGTGGGGGCCCGACCATTTTACATGCCCAAGTGCTATTATTGATTTCCGCGAAGGGGCAACATCTATAGTTTGTATGCGGGCGCCTAAAAGTTTTGGCGGTCAGGATACTTTCAGCCTCTGGACCTATAAAAAAATTATTCAGCATCAATCTATAGAATTCGTTCAAAACCTGGCAGATAAGGATGGTAACAAAGTTAACCCGACAGACATCGGCATGCCGCCCGATTTTCCGTTAGATATTTTAACCGTTGTTGAATTTAAAGATCTTGGTAATAATAAAACCGAAATGACGGTTACCGAACATGCCGACTTCGGTCAAATGTCGGAATTTGCGAAACTTGGTCTGGAACAAAGTCTGGGCAAAATGGTAGCTATTTTTGAATAACTAACCCTAAATATCTATAAATAAGAATGTAAATCTTCAGGCTAACCCTGAAGATTTTTTTTGTGAAAATCGACTTGAATAAATGATCTTTGCCTTTCCCAACAATAAACCGCTATGGCACCAAACGATCTGATTATTTTTAACCATCAGGAGATAAGAAGAAGGAGTCTTAAAGTATTCAGAGGCATTCCTGCTGACTTTTATCAATGGAAACCCGATGAGGAAGCAATGACCTTTCTGGAGTCAGTGCGGCATGTCCTGGAAGCGGTGCACTTGTACCATGTTATTGTTGACCGAAGGGGTAATATAGGCGATTATGTTTCTCCCTGGGATAACCGGCCATATACCAACTTAGAGGATGAAATTGCATTTGCACAACCTTATTACGACGATTTCCTGACAGCGATAAAGGCTTATAGCGCGGAAGAATTGGAGAGCATAGAGATCGTTCGCGAGGCCCTTGGACAAAGAAGAAAGCTTGGCGACTTTTTACTAAGAATAGCCTATCATGAAAGTATCCATACCGGTCAGCTTTTAAGTTATATGCGCATCGCAGGAATAGAAAGACCAAACATTTGGGATTGATAAATTAGCACCATGAGAAAGATCACCAAACCGCTGCCCGGCGAATACCCCGAATATGCCATTATGTATATGAAATTACTGCCCGATGATGGTCTGGTATTACAGCATATGCAGGAGAGTTTTATTGCAGTAAAAGAACTTATCTACAGTCTGCCCGAGGCTAAATTATATCACCGCTATGCTCCCGGCAAATGGAGCATAAAAGAAACGCTGGTACATATTATAGATGATGAACGGATCTTTTCGTACCGGGCCATGCGTTTTGCCCGAAACGAACAAAATAACCTCATAGGGTTTGACCAGGACGAATATGCCCGGTATTCAAAAGCGGATGAACGGGACCTTGATAACATTTTTGAAGAATATGAAGCCGTACGCAGGTCCACTATAGCGTTATTTAATGGCTTGCCAGAAGAATCATTGACAAGGATGGGAAAAGGTACCGGAACATTTAACAATGCAACCGTACGCGCATTGGCCTATCATATTGCCGGCCACGAATTGCATCATATTAATTTAATAAAGGACCTGTATTTATAAAAACCCATCATAAAACAGATAGGCTTTTAATTCCCTCCCTGGGGAGGGGTGCGGTTGCCTGTGAAGTGGTAGGGAGGGGTTTATTCGCCTTGCTTACGCAGAAACTCCTCCCTACACCCTCCCGTTGGGAGGGAATCGCACATGCCCTATGCTTTATAAATGCGCCCTGTCTGCCGTAACAACATGTTTTCGACACGACCCCGCTTTAGTTATTCACCGGTTTCTGCCAAAAATAATCCGGGTTGTTTGATGCATATTCCGTCATACCTTTTTCAACTTTTTTAGGCTGATGTATAGTAGTGAATTTGCCTGGATACAGATTGATGTATTCAATAGCTGGCTTCCCGTCTTTCCGGGTTTCCAAATCCCACTCGCTTTTGGCAGCACACTTTAACCAGTATAAGTTTTTCGACATGTAGTTAAAGTATGCTTCTTTGGTCTCCTTATTTTTATTGTTCCAGTTGGCATCTTCATTCAAAACCCAGGGTTGGTCGTTTACCATGCGTTCCCTTACCTCTTCAATATTCAGTAAATTGCCTTTATCGTCGCTTACATAAGCGTTGAAGGTTGGATCCATCCAAACCCATTTGTCCAATGTTTTCGACCATACTACGGTAATTACATGGCAATCAAAATCAGCGGTATCTTTTGGCATACAGGTTACCAGTCTCGATTGAAAGCCCTCCGCCTGGTAAGCATCTTTCAAAATGGTAGCCATCATACGGCAATTAACACCACGATCATCTTTTTTACAAACAGCAATCAGGTCGATGGCATTTTTCGATGGCGGATTATTTGAACTGCCATCATGCCTCACCACATTATGTACCCAATAAAGCAGGTTTTTAAATTTGCTGATCTCATCTCCTTTTCCACTGATCGAATCGAGGTTAAATTTATTTTTAAAGTTAACCAGTTCAGGGGCCGAGGCTGACTGATAGGTAAATGCAGGCAACTCAATTTTTTGCTTGCGGTTATATGGTCCCGAATTTTTCAGGATATAGCTATAATCTCCCTTTTCGCGGATTTTTAGCAAAACGGCTTTAAATTCTTTATCCTCACGCAAGCCGTTCAGGTCACTGTCAATTTTAGTCTGGGCGTAATCGGCAAATCCAACAGAATATGCTTTTTTTAAATAGTCAATTGCAACATCTTTTTGTCCGGTAAGTGCGGTATAACAAGCCTGATTATAATACATACCCTGTAATGCGCCGATGTTATTTTGCTTAAAAGCAGATGAACGCTTGTTATAGTTGTCTATCCATTCATTAACAATCGTCACCGATTTTGCATAATCCTTCTGATCATAGGCATTATGCGCATTGTTACCCATGGTGTTTGTATAAACATTAAAATCATCCTGTTCTTTATTTTGCTGGGCATTAGCAAAAAGGCAGGTGATGCTTATTACGCATATAAATAGTACTTTTTTCATTGTTTAAGTTTTTAATTAGATGGAATATTTGAGCAAAAGGTTGCCTGTTCAAATTAATTTTTAGTTTGGCTCCGGCAATAGAATTTAATAAGTAATGATTTTCCTAAGGATTAACCTGTGTCCAGCGCTTTTTTCACTGTTTCCTTTTTATTTCGCGATACTGGAATTTGAGTGCCGTTAAACAGCAATAAATGATCGCCGTATTCTTTTTTCCAGCTTTTAACAAACTTTTTATTAACCAGGTGCGATTGATGGCAGCGGATAAATCCGTAATCTTTCAGTATCTCTTCGTACTCGTAAATAGGCTTGCAAACCAAAAGCTCTTCGTCATCCTGCAAAAAGAATGTGCTGTAATTATTTGACGATTCGCAACGCACAATCTCGCTTGTTTTAATAAACCTTGTTTCTTTTGTTGTGGTTAGTGCTATCCGCTGCTCGTCTTTATTTTGCTGGCTCTTTAGTATTTGTATCAGGTTTTCAAGTTGCTGGTTCTGTACTTTCAAACGACATTTTTTAATGGCCCTGTCAACTGCCGATTGCAGCTCATTAATATCAACCGGTTTTAACAGGTAATCTACGGCGGCAAAACGCATGGCCTGTATAGCATATTGATCGTATGCCGTTACAAATATTATCTCGAAATCATAATGGTTCAATGCCCTTAATAAATCAAAGCCATTTTTATTGGGCATTTGTATATCCAAAAAAACAATATCCGGCTGTTGTTTAAGTATAATGGTTTTACCATCGTCGGCATTCAATGCGGTATCGCATATAGTTACCTGCGGGCAATAAGTGTTTATCAGCTCACGCAGGTTAGCTAAATTATGCTTTTCATCATCTATTAAAACTGCCTTAATACTCATAAAAACCAATTGTTAAATGTAAGCTCTATTTTAGCTCCCGATGGTGAATTTCCTTTTATTTCAAGCGAAATACTTTGTTCTTTGTTAAACTCGTTCAGCAACTTTATCCTGTCGTAAGTAAGTTTTAGCCCAAACCCATTTGAGTTTTTGCTTGATGGAAATCCACTGCCATTATCCGTTATTGTTACTGTCATACTACTATTCTCCCGGGTAAAATCAATAGCAACAAGCCCATTTTCCTGCAATGCGGATACACCGTGTTTAACTGCATTTTCAATCAGCGGCTGTAGCAATAACGATGGCACTTCGGTTTCATAAACATTAATGCTTTTGTCTATATTAATATCGTATTTAAACCCAAACCTCAGTTGCTCCAGCTTTAAATAGGTTTCTAAAGTTACCATTTCCTGCTTTAAAGGTATCTGGTCTTTATGGTTGTTATTTAATGACTCCCGCATTAATCTGGCAAAATCTGATAAATAATCGTTTGCGCTTTTAATATCCTGTTTATTAATCAGGCCCTGTATCGAGCTTAAGGCATTAAAAATAAAATGGGGGTTCAATTGGGCATAGATGGATTTTAATTCGAGCTGCAACTTTGTTTTCTTTGCTAATTCACGTTCGGCTTCCCGCTTTTGTTTAATGTTCAACATTAAAAACAGGATAAAACCCATAAAGGCACAAGTCAAAACACCTATAGCAATTTTGAACAAAATGGATTGGTACCACGGTGTTTTAACCACGAAAGCATAATTGGTTACATGTCCCCGTTGTGCATTATAGCGGATATTTATCTGATAATTACCCGGTGAAAGGGCTTTAAGCCATACAAAGCTGTTATCAAACTCATTTGCGCCCCATCCTCTTATGATTTTCTCATTTTTTATTAACTCATATTCTATCTGCTCCTTATTATAAATATCAGCTCTTAAATAAAATATCAGGTTGTTGTCCTTGGGGTCAATGGCCAATATATTCTTACCATTAGGGTCTGCTGTATATTCCGTCCCTATCCTTCTTAACTCTTCTTCAGTTGGCCTGTATGACCATGGGTGGGCAAGCGTTTTAAAAAATATATTCAGATCGCTATTAGTAAATATCCCGCTGATAATAGGTCTTATTGGTTGCCAGTCGACTACCGAAGTTGCAATGATTTTTTTGTCTCCTTTTTTTCTTACATCTATAATGATCATCTTCCCTACCGACGTTTTATAGCCGCCCAGGTAAGCCATTTGCGGCATACCCGACATAGATATCACCATATAATCGGTAAATTTTTCAATTGCCGCCCAGGGTTGTATTACCTTGCCGCCGCGCTCCATTACCCTGAATTCATAGCCATTTGCATTGCTTTTGTTTACACCATGCAGAAAAAATTGCGCCCTGGCAGTATCGAAAGTTGTGATGGCGGTAAATTCCTTCGGGCGGCTGTTTTGAAATGAAGTGTCTTTGGATAATGTGCTAACCAGAAAGATACCTGAATTAGCAGGCCAAAAAGAATTATTCACCTCTCGTTCAGCTGTAATTAGTCCGATGGTTGATGGTTTATCCATTAACCCATTGGGGTAACTTTGGGAGTATTGTGCCCATAAAATTTGTGCGCTGGCAGCATTTGCCAGGCTGATAATTAGTATAAGGCTAAGGATTATCTTTTTCATATTGTCAAAGATCAAATCTTTCTATTTAATAATTTGTCCCGATGTGAATCAGGTAAGTTATGACGTGAATTTGGCATTAAACAGGCTTATTTTGCTTACATTTACATATACCGATTGGAAGTATAATCCATTTTGGCCAGCAAAAATTTAAGCGAAATCTTTATAATGGTTAAATATACAGAAACGTCACCTTTGGATATTTTAAAGCCATTTATTGATAATTACTGGGTTTTAGAAACAGATTCTTTATACCAGCCATCAAACCAACGGATTTTTCCAAACGCCTGTACCGATGTTTTTATTAACCTGGGGAGCGCTGTTCCTAATATGAACAGCGTGCCGCTTATCCCCGGTATTATTTATTTAGCTGGTACTATTACCTCATCTATTATTATTGACAGCATCCCCAACAGCTTATTTATAGGCATCCGTTTTAAACCGGGTGGTTTTTCAAAGTTTTACAATTTACCCTTAAACGAAGTTGTTGATGAAGTTATTGAATTTCAGGATAAGCAATTGCTTGATCTGATTGATCCGGACGAACAACTCACCACGCGGCTTGATCAGCTGTTCCTAACCCGGTTGAGCAATGTTAATACAATCAGTAATTTAACCCGGACGGTAGAAACAAGCAAAGGCAGGATTACCGTTGATATGCTTGCCAAAACACACTGTGTAAGCAATCGCACGCTCGAAAGGCTATTTAACAGTTCGATTGGTATTTCCCCAAAAGAGTATATTAAAGTTGTCCGTTTTCAGGAAGTTCTCAAAAAGCTCCGGTACACTGATATTAATGAAAACCTGCATCATGTAGCTTTCGAAATGGGCTATTACGATAATGCTCATTTAACCAATGAGTTTAAACGCTATGCAGGCTTAAGTCCTTCCGAACTGGTATCTCTCTACAAAACTGCCTAATTGATCTGATGAAATAGCTCTCCCGTTATTTTAAATTGTCGTGTTTTTACAACATCACAAATTTTAGCGCCTGTATTTTTGTGCTGTATTGAAATTGATTCCAATGCCGGAATAGTTTCTTCAACAAAAATATCATGAACACAACATCTCATACAGTACCCAGGATAGCCATTCAAGCCGTTGGCTTAGGGCTATTACTAATGGCATTATTTACTTTAATGTGGACTGGCATAGCTCAGGGAGGGCTACAGGGCCGGGACCACTATATTACATTGATGATTTTTGCCGCTCTTTGCGTCATATTCGTAGTAAATGGTATTAAAATATTTAAAATTGCAGGCAGCTTCCCCAAATTTACTACCATGGAAGATCAGATCCAGGGCAAAACATGGAGAAAATGGTACGGATTGATCTTTGGGATTGAAGGCACATTAATACCCATAGTTACCTTGGTTTTGCAATTTACCGGGCTTGCAAAATTTGTTTTGCCATCAATTGCGCTGATTGTTGGATTGCATTTTTACCCTATGGCAAAAATATTTAACCGCAAAATCGATTATTTCCTGGCGTCCTGGACTTGTCTTGTAGCCATAGTAAGTATTTTCATGATCAACAATGGCAAGCAGGAAGCATTTATATTAGGATTTTTAGGTATCGGTGTTGCATTGGCCACCGCCGCCTATGGGCTTTATATTTTGTTTACAGGTAGGTTGTTTATTAGCAGGCAATTGGAAATATTGAATAGCAATAAAGGTTGACGAAGTCATAATTTTGATCTAGCCTTATGAAGTTTTAAAACTTCATGAGGCTTAGTTGTCAGTCAACTTGTAAAAAATCAAGTCAAGACCCTCAATATTTTTTAAGCTCTTATCAGCGCTTACGATTGGCAAACCTAATGTGATAGCTAAAGAAACAATTATAGAATCTGGTAATTTGAGTTTCTTTTTAGCGCGTAACTTGATTATATCTTCTTTGTGTTTATTATCATAACTTATGGTAGTAACATCCTTTAGTAAATCCTTTATAAACAACTTTTCATTTTGTGTTAATTCGGGGGCTGAAAGGATTTCAAGTTCCGTTATAAAAGAGATTATTGGGTTATAATCGTCAATGAACTGTCTTACATTAACATCACCATTTAGATAGTAGAGTAAAATATTAGTATCGATAACAATATCTTTACCATTCATCACGCCATCTTCTTTGCAAAGTTAATGCGTCTTCTTTGAGTTTGATAGCTCCGAAAAGTTTGCTTAAACGTATTTTTCTGTCCTCAGCTTTTTTAGCTGAAAACACTTTTAACTTTTTATCTATATCTTCCGGAGTATCTTCTTTTTTTATTTCCACTTCCATACTCAAATTTAAATAAAATATTTCAAATTTTACTTAAACCTATGAACAGCTATTGGCATCAGTATTTCCTCTAACGAGATTTCGTCATGCTGAAATATTTCGTTATAAGTAGAATTTTAAAGTCGGAAGATAGCTGGGAAGGAAAAGCAAGACATAGCTTACCCCCATCCATATTGTCATAGCTCGCTCCCTTAAATATTTTATTTTGCATTAAATGAGCAGGTTATAAAAATTCGGTTTATATTTAATTTGTATTTCACCCTTTAATAAACACTGAACTTTATGGAACCAGTTGTAACAGATAATGGCAAAACTGCAGGGATCATCAGCTATTTTACAATAATAGGCTGGCTCATCGCTTATTTTGGATTTTACCAGAATAACAAAACAAGCTTAGGCAGTTATCAGTTAAGGCAAACCCTGCTTTTTCATCTTGCTTATATGGTGATCAGGTATGGTTTAAGTTTCATTTTGGGTATTGTCTGGCTCTCAGGTTCAGGTGGTATATTTTCTTTGTATTACCTGTTGAAACTTGTCGATCTTGCATTTTTTATCCTTTGGATAATCGGCTTTATAGGAGCGGTTCAGGGCGAGAAAAAAGAAATACCTGTTTTAGGGGGCCCGGCGCAAAACATATTCTCTTCTATCTGATATAAACCGTTGCTTACTACAGTAGCAGCGAATCAACAAAGTGTGCATGCACTATATTTTCGCAGGGCGACCATGAAAAAATGGTAAAGCGCCCATCCTGCGATGATACAAGGGCTATGGCATCACGCTGATCAAATACAAACTGTGCTGCCGAAAGATGCCTGGTGCCGCCCATTTGAGCAGGATGAATGGTTGCTGCAATACTACCAACTACAGGCTCGGTTACCAGGGTTTCGTAAACAGGTTCACCTTTCGACGAAATACCAATTTTTGCACCAAAGGCCAGCAGTTCCAGTTGATCGTTTATAATGGTAGCGCCATCAACCGATGTTAAACCTGCAACACTATCTACAGCACGGTTTACTTCATCCTGCCAAACGTTCATACTATGTTCATTAACTACCTGCTCCATTAGTTTTTTTAGTTCGTCAAATGGCGGTGTAACAGGATAAGTTATGGGATGCACAATGGAATCGTGCCAAACATCACTATCGCTGGGCACAACCAACAATGTACCTCCGTGGCCATGCTGCCGCATAGAAGCAGCAAGCTGTACCAGCACATTCACCGAATCGTTCCAGCCATTTGGCGAATTATAGTCGAGTAATGAAGTAAGCATTGCCGGGCAGTCGGGCAGGCTTTTGCTGAGCTCATCAATAATTTTTATTTCATCGCCTTTAATCACCGCTACATTTATAAACTTGCCGAAGCCTTTTATGCGCCGGTGTTTTACTACCAGCAAGCCGGGTTCAATCACTTCAAGCACAAAGCTGCAATCGGGTATAGAGCGGGTAGTGCCCCATACATACAAGTCGCCGCCTTCATCCCAAACACCCAGGTGAATCCCTGATCGCTCAACAGCTGGCGCCAGTTTGGTTAGTACATGTGGCGTTAATAAAATACGTTCCTCAAATATCAGTGGCTGCCCCGCCAGCTGTGGCGGCAGGTAAGTAAGCGAAACTTTTGGCGATCGCCCCTCTTCATGGCGCAGGCTCGACCAAAAGGCCAAATCAATTATTGCTTCGATAACACTTGCCGAAGGCTCGGGCGCAAGGTCCTGGCCGCCCTGTTGAAGGGCAGTTGCCAAAAGCTTTATGAAATGACTTTCAATAGCCGGTGCTGCCGCACTTGCCGCCTGGTATGTTGATCTGTAAGCCATGTACGCTATAGGGATATTTTGAGCGGCTAAAATACCGCAATTCTGTTTCATGTAAAACAATTAACGCAAGTATTACATAAGTATGTTAGTGCCAAAGTTAAATCTGCGGTTTAACAAATCTTTTTTTACCCTCTTTACCACTTCCGGTATAGAGGGTGATCCAGCGAAGCGCAGATCGGGTGAGTAAA
>Ga0206904_1032_pt1 | contig 37814 bp, 33 predicted proteins | sample Alteio_BWOrgHeat_42_FD_152981 | JGI IMG/M metagenome (GOLD analysis project Ga0206904, IMG submission 152981) | Enriched cells from forest soil in Barre Woods Harvard Forest LTER site, Petersham, Massachusetts, United States -... | ecosystem: Environmental > Terrestrial > Soil > Temperate forest >...
AATGTTTCGTCGGCAAACCTGTTTGTCAGTGATAATGGTACTAAGTTGCGGTTCCAGATATCGGCGAATCGTTTTTTAAGCAAAATGGTTCGTATAATAACAGGGCGGTTATTGGATATTGGTGAAGGCCGGATGAGTGTTGATGAATTTGAACATTATCTGATCAGTAAAGAAACGCCAAAGATCATTATACCTGCTTATCCACAAGGGCTTTATCTTTCAAAGGTTACTTATCCTTACCTCGATCTCCCACCCGCCACAACGTTTACAGCTATGTTTCAGAGCGATATTAATGCCAGCTGGCAGCCTGTTTAATGGTTATAAACTAAATCATTACAGTAAATACCTGAAAATAAGCTATAAAAAGGGTAATTTTGCACTCCCTTAGGATTTTTAACATTACAGGATGGCGTGGTCAGAAAAATTAAAGCTTAATAAACAACTAATCAGGACGGTAACCGAAGCCGGCTACATATCTCCTAAAGAGATCCAGCAGAAAACACTGGCGCGTATTTATGGCGGGCAGGATGTAATTGCTGTTGGGCCGGAGGGCTGTGGTAAAACTACCACATATATTTTAGCTGTTTTAAACCGGATAAAATATAACCCGGAAGGTGTTCCGCTTGTTTTGATACTTGTGCCGACCAAAGAAGCTGTGCTGGAAGTTATTGGCAGGATTGAGGAGTTCGGCAAGAATAAACAAATGGCTGTAGTTGGCTTGTACGCTGCAACTGGTACTGAAGCACAAATGGATGCACTGGCTGATGGAGCAGATATTGTAGTTGCCACTCCTGACAGAGCCCGGGCCATCTATTTAAAACTTGGCCTCAACCTTAATAAAATTGAGCTTTTAATTGTTGATGATGCCGATGCGATTGTTAAACAGGGTTTGCAATTGCCTGTTGTTGAATTAGCAAACAGCATAACCAAATGCCAGCACCTTGTATTTACCGAAGTGGTGCATGACAGGCTGAACAAAATGATCAGTCCATTTATGCAATCAGCTACTACAGTTGAGGTTGAAGAAATTAATGATAGCAAGGTTGAAACGCTTCCTCAATTATTATATCACGTTCCTAACTTTATTACCAAGCTAAACCTGCTGAATTTATTTATGCAGGATAGCGAGTTATTCACAAAAACTGTTGTATTTGTAAACACGCGCCATACTGCTGAAAAGATTTACAAGAGCTTGCAAAACAGGCAAAAAAATTCGGTGAGTGTATTAAATCCATGGTCGATAGAGTTGAGTGGGGTTAAGGACATTACTGATCTTAAAGTATCTCCTGAATTAAGGATATTGATTATCGCTAATGAAAACAAGGAAACTATTGATCTGAGCTATATCCCTTTCATCATCCATTTTGATTTACCGGAAGAAAAAGAAATTTTTATAGACCGGGTAACCAGGAATCTAACAGGAGTTGACGAGGAAACACTGGCTATTACATTTACTACGGATCTGGAGCTTACTTTGGTAAAAAGGATTGAACAAGCCATCGGTCAAAAAATACCTGTTGGAGAATTACCCGAAGAACTGGTTATTGAGCTGGACAAAAAAGAAGCTGAACCACAGGAAAAGAAACCAGTAAAAAGTAAAGTAACTGCGCCTGTTGCAGGTGAGGCTTTTCATCAGAAAAAGCCTGAGAATGCCAAGACCTACAACTACAGTTCGGGTGTTAAGGCTAAAATGAATAAGAAAAAGAAGCACGGGTAAAACGTGAAACCTCAACTTTCCCTTTCCAAAGGAAAGAGAAAGATTATATATAACAAAAAGAGATGGCCCGATAACAGGTCATCTCTTTTGTTTATAATACTATTGATATTAAACCAAGTCGAAGCGATCGAGGTTCATTACTTTGGTCCATGTAGCTACAAAGTCGTTCACAAATTTCCCATTAGCATCTTCAAAGGCATATACCTCGGCAAGGGCACGAAGCTCAGAGTTAGAACCAAAAATAAGATCGACACGGGTACCGGTCCATTTTATTTCGCCTGAGATTCGGTCTGATCCCGCAAACACTTTTTGAGCATCTGATGTAGCCTTCCATGTGGTCGACATATCAAGCAGATTTACAAAAAAGTCGTTAGTAAGTGATTCAGGGCGATCGGTGAATATGCCATGTTTGGACTGATCAAAGTTAGTATTCAGCGCACGCATACCACCAATTAAAACTGTAAGCTCGGGAGCTGTAAGAGTTAACAATTGAGCTTTGTCAACCAGCATTCCTTCAGCAGCGCTTATATTATTAGGATTAAGGTAATTGCGGAAACCATCAGCTCCAGGTTCAAGTACACTGAACGACTCCACATCGGTTTGCTCCTGCGAAGCATCGGCCCGGCCCGGTGTAAACGGCACGGTAATATCATGGCCAGCATTTTTAGCCGCCTTCTCAATACCTGCGCTTCCGCCCAAAACAATCAAATCGGCAATAGAAACGCGTTTACCGTTGGTTTGAGCACTGTTGAATTCATTCTGAATACCTTCAAGCATTGACAAAACTTTAGCCAGTTGGGCTGGATTATTTACTTCCCAATCTTTTTGTGGGGCAAGACGGATGCGTGCACCATTGGCACCTCCCCGTTTATCCGAACCACGGAAGGTTGATGCTGATGCCCAGGCTGTAGATACCAGCTGAGAAACAGTAAGCCCTGAATCGAGTATTTTACTTTTTAGTGCAGCAATATCATTATTATCAATCAGCTGGTGTGTAACAGCTGGGATGGGGTCTTGCCAGATCAGGTCTTCAGCCGGAACTTCAGGGCCCAGGTAACGGACACGCGGGCCCATATCACGATGAGTTAGCTTGAACCAGGCACGGGAAAAGGCATCTGCAAATTCAACAGGGTGTTCATGAAAATGCCTGGAGATCTTCTCATAAGCAGGATCTGTCCTTAGAGCTATATCTGATGTAAGCATAAACGGCGAATGGCTTTTTGACGGGTCGTGTGCGTCGGGAATAGTACCTGCACCTGCATTATCTTTTGGCTTCCACTGGTGTGCGCCGCCCGATCCTTTTGTAAGTTCCCATTCAAAGCCAAACAGGTTATTAAAGAAGCCGTTGCTCCATTTTGTTGGCGTAGGTGTCCATGCACCTTCCAAACCGCTGGTGATGGTATCGCCTGCGTTACCCGTACCAAATGAGTTTTTCCAGCCGAGGCCTTGTTCTTCAATACCGGCTGCGGCAGGTTCTTTACCAACATACTGGCCCGGATCGGCAGCGCCATGTGTTTTACCGAATGTATGGCCACCCGCAATAAGCGCTACAGTTTCATAATCATCCATAGCCATGCGGCCAAAAGTTTCACGGATATCCCGGGCAGAAGCAAGCGGATCAGGGTTTCCGTTAGGGCCTTCAGGGTTTACATAGATCAGTCCCATTTGTACAGCTCCAAGCGGGTTCTCCAGTTCACGATCACCGGTGTAACGGTTATCGCCTAACCATTCTTTTTCTGAACCCCAATAAATATCTTCGGCAGGTTCCCAAACATCAGCACGACCGCCTCCAAAACCAAAAGTATTAAGCCCCATTGACTCCAGGGCGCAATTGCCGGTGAGCACCATCAGATCGGCCCATGAAAGTTTTTTACCGTATTTCTTTTTTATAGGCCAAAGCAGCAAACGCGCCTTATCAAGGTTTGCATTATCAGGCCAGCTATTAAGCGGAGCAAAACGCTGGGTGCCGAAACCTGCACCACCGCGACCATCGGACACGCGGTAAGTGCCTGCGCTGTGCCAGGCCATCCTGATGAAGAACGGGCCGTAGTGACCATAGTCGGCCGGCCACCAATCTTGCGATGTGGTCATCAGGTCAAAGACATCCTGTTTAACAGCTTTCAGATCCAGGCTTTTAAACTCTTCGGCATAGTTGAATGCCTCGTCCATAGGGTTAGATAAGGAAGAGTTTTGGCGCAGGATGTTCAATTTCAACTGGTTTGGCCACCAGTCGCGGTTTCTTGTACCACTGCCTGCACTTTGCTTCAGGGCCCCGTTTAAAAAAGGGCATTTAGTGGCAACGCTGTCGCTGTTAACGTCTGATAATTTGCTGTGATCTGTGTTGTTTTCCATAATTAATCGGTTTCATAAGTTTAGAACTTAAAATTAGAAAATTCTTTACTGACATTACAAGTTAAGTAACATAAATAAGTCATCTTTATGGATGGAGTATGTTGGTGATAAACACCTCAGGTGTTCAGAGGATTTATAAAAAATCCATTTGTCATTCTGAACGCAGTGAAGAATCTTATAAATTGGCAAATCGCCGCCCTACTTATCAATATTTCTGAAGCGCGAAGAAGATTCTTCACTGCGTTCAGAATGACAAATGGCATATTAATGCAAATATAATTTCTCTTTAATTGATCTTGCTATTCAGATACAAATCTTCCACCTTTTTGCGGGCCCAGGGGGTTTTACGCAGGAAGGTGAGGCTTGATTTTATGCTGGGGTTATCTAAAAAACAGTTGATACGGATGAGATAGCCTAATTCGGGCCAGCCATAGTGAGCAACCAATTCGCTCAGGATAGTTTCTAAAGTTTTACCGTGGAGCGGGTTATTGGCCTGTTGCTGCATGGCTGCAAAATTAGCAAAATACAGACGCCCCAACAAATCGGGGCGTCTGTACCAAAAATATTAACTTTTTTCCACGTATCCGGCAAGCGATGTCCCAACAATATGTGTCCATCCTTTGGTAAAGCTTTCCCTTGCAAAATCTTTGTTGTTCTGAGGAAAGGTTTCAAGGCCCCTATGCGTTAATTTTACCCGTGTTTTATCACCTTCAGCAAATACTTCCCAGGTTACAAACGACTCCCCCGGATAATTGTCGTATTGCCAGCTATGGGTAAGTTTTTTACCGGAAACAACTTCAGTTACTTTACAAAGATGCAGGTATTGCTGTTCTTTCGATCCGCCATAGAAGCTGAACTCAAAACCAATCTCGGGTTTAAATTCTTCCAGTTTAAAATACCATTCCTTCATTTTGTCTTTATCCGTAATGGCCTGCCAAACCCTGTCGGCTGGTGCATTGTAAGTTCGCTCGATTACAAAAGGTACTGTTTCCATATACTAAATTTATTATTTTATATTTCCGTTTCCTGTTCAACAAACTCTTTTAAGGCTGTCCCAATAAATTGGGTCCAACCTTCAACAAAATTATTTCTTCCCAAATCAGGATCATTATCTCTATTAAAGGCTTCCAGATTGGAATGTGTAACAACAATTTTGGTTTTTTCTGCACTGGCAAATAGTTCAAAACTTACCAGGGAACTTTCGTCATAACCCCCAAATTTCCATTCGTAACTAATCTTTTTACCAGGAACAGCTTCAGTTATTTTCCAGATATGAAGAAAGTTTCTTCCATTGTGCGGAACATTAAACTCTGTTTCAAAACCAACTTCAGGTTCAAATTCAACAAGCTGGGGGAAATACCACTGGCGCATTTTTTCAACGTCTGTTAATGCATGCCATACTCTTTCGGCAGGAGCATTGTAGATACGTTCAACTATAACTGGTTCACTTTTCATAAATCGGGTTTAAATATTATTGTCTGTGTTGGTTTCCTTATCTAAAAAATCACCTAATGCATCTAATTTCTGTGTCCAGAATGAGCGGTATTGTTCAACCCAGTTAGATACTTCATTAAGTTTTTTAAAGTCGGCCTCACAATACCTGTCTCTCCCCTGCTTTTTGATGACAAGCAAGCCGCATTGGGTTAAAATTTTTATATGCTTTGAGACGGCGGGGCGGCTGATATCAAAATTATCCGCAACAGCATTAAGGTTTAATGACCGGTGTGCTATTAATCCTATTATTTCCCTTCTTGTAGGGTCGGCAATCGCCTGAAAAACATCTCTTCGCATAAATTCTAAAGTATATGAAACCTTTCGGTTACAAGTATACATGAAACCTTTTGGTTACACAAATTAAATTTGAAAATAAGGAGAGACGGCATAAAAAAGGAGAACACTTATTTGCTCTCCTTTTTAAACTTGTGTTTGTTTTTATTTTTCCGACGGATTCTTTTTTCCAGCCTGTAGTTTTTCAACCAATTTTCCTAAACGTTCGTTTCTGGTCTTTTCCTGCTTTGCAGATAAGATCCAGACTACATATTCCTTTCGGTTACTGTATGACAATGAATGGTAAAAAGCCATTGCTGTTGGATGACTTGCCAGCGCCTGCTCAACATCGTGAGGCAACTTAACTTGTTTATTATCTACATCAATATAATCGGCATATTCATTATTTCCCTTTATTGCCTCATTTCTTGAATCTGAAACTTTTGCCTGCTCAACAGGACGAAAACGTAAGGCTGTCCATGTATCATCGATAGATGCGGATGAAACGACCCGTAAACCGTATTTACCTGGTTCGTCCCAGCTATCCATCATCTCCAGGTCTGATTTAATGCCTGAGCTTTTTTTCGGGTAACAGATCCAGAAAACGGCATCCGGTTTCAAAACGGGGATTATGATTTTTAAGCTTCCGGTAAGATCAGCACGGTTTAATACATATAACTGCACCCCATCAAAAAGGCCTTCAGCATTAAATTTAATCTCAACGCCCTCTGGCAGCGGTTCGAGTGTTGCCAGGTAATTGTCAGGAGCATTATAAAGCAGCCAGCTTTTCCCTGGCTTCATCTGTAGTTTGTTTGTTAAGCTGTTCATTATTGATAGTTAACGGTTCGTGGCCATTTTAAATGGTAGTTTGTATCTTTACAAACAAAATTAAAAGTTTGTAGCAATAAAACTGTATAAGCTATGAACTCTTAACTACGAACTAACAAATGAAATATTCGGACATAGATAGTCGCAAAAAGGCATTTATATTTGAGCTGGACAATGTACTTTATCCTGAGAAAGATTATTTATTCCAGGTTTATTACTTATTTGCCAGCCTTTTAGAATATACAGAACATATTGATGCAAAAGAAGCAACTGACCTGCTTATTAATACGTATGTAAATGAAGGAAAGGAGTTTGCGTTCGACCGTTTAAAAGAGAAATTTAATATTGCTGAAAAGCACAGAGCAAATTTAAATAACCTTTTAGCAACTGCCAAGCTACCTTTAAAGTTGCTTTTGTATAAGAACATGCTCGATCTGTTGCAGGAAATTGTGATCGACCGCAAAAAAATATTTATTGTAACCAATGGTAATACCGGGCAACAATTAAATAAAATTAAACAGACTGAATGGCATGGGCTCGAACAATATTTAATTGCTTATTTTACAAGTGAAAGTGTGCCAAAACCCGAGCCAGATGTTATTGATTTATTAATAAAAGATCATAACTTGCAAAGGCGGGATATTGTAATGATAGAGAACGGTGAGGCTGACAGAATTTGTGCTGAAGCAAGCGGCATTGATTACGTTAGTGTTAACGAATTTTTATAGTCAAAACCATAACATAGTTGGTTTATTTCCGTTTAATAAGCTATTTAGAAGAATCTATTAAAACCCCTTATATGAAAAAAATATTTTACTTAGTAATCATACTAGCCGCAGGTATCATTTCTTCCTGTTCAAAAGATAAAAAGCCTACGACAGGGGGTGGCGGTACCGGGCCTTCGAAAGATGGAACTACATTACAGCTGATGCAGGATTCTATTTATTTGTATGCCAAGGAAGATTATTTATGGTTTGACCAATTACCAAGCTATGGTACAGTTAACCCGCGTTCATTTACTGCAAGCGACCCTTTTACCGCCATGCAAAATGAAATGGATGCCATATCGCAATATGCAATAAACCCAAGTACAAATAAACCTTACGAATACTATGCCCCACATCCGGGTATAGCTAAATATTCGTTTATTGACGACGGAACAGAAGGCGGCGCGTTAAACGGAACTAAAGGTGATTTTGGGTTTGACTATAACTATAATTTAGTTGATGACATCCGGGTTGTTTATGTATATCCGGGCTCTCCGGCTGATGTAGCTGGCCTTAAACGTGGTTATGAGATCACCAGTATAAATGACGACAGTGATATATCGTACGACGGGCTATTCTCTGATGGCACCAAATCAGGAACCGGGACCAGCGCTCATAATAACTATGTGTACAATTCCATTTTTAACAGCGGCACCATAAAGCTAACATTGAAAAAACCCGACGGTACTTCATTCACCGTAAGCTTTGCAACAACAAATTATACTGTTAATCCTGTGCTAAAAGAAACCGTTTTAGATTTAGGGAATGGAAAAAAACTTGGTTACCTGGTTTTTAACAGTTTCACATCTGATGCCAACGCTGATCCTAAGCTTGATGCCGCCTTTCAGGATTTTGCCAACCAGGGAATAACTGAGCTTGCTGTCGATCTGCGTTATAACGGTGGAGGATTTGTTTCAACTGCCGAATATATTGATAATTATATAGTGCCGCCATCAAAAACAGGTACACTTATGTATACTTATTTTTACAACAGTAACTTACAGAATGATATTTACCCTTTGCTGAGTAAAAAATATAATATCAGCAAAGGCGATTTTAAGCCTGTGAATAACCAGGTTGGTTTTGTTAAAAAAGGCTCGCTAAATCTTAGCCGGGTGTTTTTCATAATTACCGGCGGAACAGCATCAGCAAGCGAGCTGACGATAAACAATTTAAGGCCAGAAATGGATGTTGAATTAGTTGGAGAAACCAGTTATGGAAAACCTGTTGGTTTCTTTAATATCGACTTTGGTCAATACACTATGTATACACCCGAGTTTTCAACCAAAAACTCGTCAAACCAAGGCGATTATTATGCTGGTATGACCCCGAACGCAAACGGCTACAATGGTGTAAATGATCTTGATGATTATACAAAGGATTTTGGCGACCCTACCGAGGGCTTGCTGGCACATATTGTAAACAAGGTAAAATTAGGCACCTTTGATATACCAGGTAAAGTAATACAAAGCCTTTCTTCCAACCCGAAAGCTTTTTCGTTAGCAATGTCTCGTGATAAGAGCATGGCCCTGAATAAAAACAAATTTACCGGTATGGTGAATAACAAAAAATTAAAACATAGGAGGTAAGATTAAAGCTGAAAGGCGAAAGCAAAAAGCCGGAAGTTAAAGCGAATGTAGCTCTAACTTTCGGCTTTCTGCTTTTAGCTATATCTTTAATCAACCAGTTCCCTTAGATCAACTGCAACAACACGGGATATGCCCTGTTCAACCATAGTTACACCATAGATGATATCTGTACTGGCTATTGTCCGTTTATTGTGCGAGATGATAATGAATTGCGAATCTTTGGAGAACTCGCGGATAATATTGTTAAACTTATCGATGTTAGTATCATCAAGGGGAGCGTCAACCTCATCAAAAATACAGAACGGTGCAGGCTTTAACAGGTAAAGCGAAAACAGGATAGCTGTTGCCGTAAGTGTTTTTTCGCCGCCAGATAGCTGGTTAATTGATAAAGGCCGTTTGCCTTTCGGTTTTGCAATAATGTCGATATCTGATTCGAGCGGATGCAGGGGATCGAGCAGGATCAGGTCGCAGGAATCCTCTTCATTAAACAGGGAACGGAACACTTTTATAAAGTTCTCACGCACCAAAGTGAACGAAGACATAAATTTCTCTTTGGCTGTATCGTCAATTTCCTGTATGGTTGCCAGTAAGGATGCTTTTGCATCGCTAAGGTCCTTTTTCTGAGCCTGAATAAAGGTGTAACGTTCATTCATTTCATTATAGGCCTCAACAGCAAGCGGATTAATAGCTCCGAAATCATCCAGCTGTCTTTTTAGCTTCTCAGTTTTCTCGCGGATGTCCTGTTCATTTTCTCCCTCTGATATTTCTGTTTCAGGCAGATCGTGGATATCGATATTAAATTCTACTGATAAACGCTCTTTTAAAGCATTCAATTCGAGCTTAAGATTATTGCGCTCATCTTTAAGTTCGTTTTCTATAATTTCCGCATTATCTTTTTTGCGTCTTAAAGCAGTAATTTCATCTTCCGATTCGGATATCTTTCCGCGCCATGCATAATATTCCTGTTCGGCCTGCTGGGTTGCTTTTTCCAGAGCATCCTTTTGCTCATACATCTCCAGCAAATCTTCATCAGAGTTATCGGCTTGCTGCAGGTTTTCCTGTATAGCAATTTTTACCAGCTCCAGTTCGGCACTGTTTTGTTTTATGCGGTTATCCAGGCTTTCTCTCTGCGACTCCCTGTAATCAAGATCTTTTATTAATCCAGATACCTTGTTTTGCTGTTGATGGAAGCGGATATTCTCCTGGTTATAGGCATTTGATTTTACTGATACGTATTCGTTAAGCTCGTTAAAAGTAGCCTGTTTTTCAACCAATAAATCGTTTTGTGTTTGTTTTTGAGCTTTTAATTCCTCAAGCTGAGGTATTAAGGTAATAGTTTCTTCTTTAATACTGGCAATCTTGCGCGCTATATCTTCCTTACGGTTAAGGCTGTTTTCAATAAAGGTTTGGTATTGCTCCTGCCGGGTTTTAACGGTTATCAGCTCGGTATTTAATAGGTTGAGTTCCTGCTGCTTTTGTTTGATCTCTGCTGCTTTTCCGGATGCTTTTAATGCAGAAAGCTTAGTTTGCAGTTCGTCAAAGCGCAGCTTAAAATCATTTACTTCAATATCAACCAGCTTAATCACTTTTAAAAGTGCTTCAAGGTTTTTAGCACGGCCAATCCGCTTTCCTTCAAACAGCCCAACCGAACCACCGGCCATTGCATATCTTGATTTATTAAACTTACCGCTTTTACCAATTAGCACCACTCCTTCTGGCAAATCGGCGTTGTTCAGTGCATGGTCGTTATCATCATTAACCAGGTAAACATTTCTTAATAAATGATTACACAGCGGCTGATATTGTTTTTCAACTTCAACAACATTCAACGCAGGAATAGCGCCTTCCAGATCAATGCTAATTGAGGTTCCCTGAAGTTCATAATTCTTTAAAACAAAGAATTGGGCCCTCCCCTGCGCACCTTTGCTTAACAGGTTGATCGCCTTTATTGCCTCAGCATACGTTTCAACCACATAATGGTTCATTAGTGGTTCAAGGTAATTTTCAACTGCTACCCTGTACTCTTCGCGGCAAAACAATATATCACTGAAAAGCGGGGCATTTTTGGACCATTCTGTATTTTTCTTTAGAAACCGGATAGACTCTGGGAAGCCTTCAAGGTTATCAACCATACTTTTTGTAAGGTTGTATTCGTTCTGTTTGGCATCAAGCTTACGGCTTTCGCGGATTATGCTTTCCTGTACAGTATTGAGTTCGGTCGACGTTAACGTTATCTGCTCCTGGAGCTTAGTTTCAAAATCGACTGTGGAATTGTATTCTTTTTCCGCAGTTTCTACACGTTCCTGCAAGCCATAAACAACTGTATTAAAATGTGAAAGCTCAGCCTCCTTATTGGTGGTGTCCTCCATATTCCGCTGGCTTTCCTGTTCAAGCGCCTGTTGCTGAATCTGCAAAATATCCAGGTCTTTTTCCGCTTTGTAGGCCTGGTTCTGCAACCTGGTATTGATATTGGTAAGCTCGGTTAATTCGTTCCTGCCTTCGGCTTGTTGAGCCCTTAGCTCATCTACGGCTTCTTTTAAATCTGCAACCTGTGTTTGTATAGTTTGCAGGGTTTCGTCTTCCTGTAGTTTTTCTTCTAAAAGGCGTTTTATATTGTAAAGCACATGATTAAACTGGGTTTTGTCGCGCTCCAGTTCTTCGGTTAACCTTGTTTCTTTATCCTGCTGAAATTTCAGCTGTTCATTTTTTATCTTCTTTTCGCTTTCGTAAGCCCTTATTTTCGAAACATATTCGTTAGTAGCTTTTTGCTGTACCGAAAGATTTTTTTCTTTGGTAAGGCTATCCAGCTTTTGTTGCTGTAAAGCGGCTTCGAGTGTGTCGATCTGAGCTATAATGCCCGATTTTCCTTCACGGTGTTTTTGCTCCTGCTCTTCTATCCTGCCTAACGATTCGCTAAAGGAAGCAATCCTGAAAGAAGCCAGCACCACACTTAATGATTTGTATTGCTCTTTTAAGCGGTAATATCTTTCGGTCTTCTTTGCCTGGTTTTCGAGTGTTTTGAGGTTCTTCTCTATTTCAAAAAGCAGGTCTTCTACCCTTTCCAGGTCGGCTTCGGTATCTTTTAGCTTGTTAAAGGTTTGTTTTTTGCGAAGCTTATATTTTGAGATGCCGGAAGCTTCCTCAAACAGGTTACGGCGCGAACCTTCTTTATTGGTGATAATCTCATCAATCATCTTTAATTCGATAATCGAATAAGAATCTGCACCCACACCCGTATCAAGGAACAGATCAGTTATGTCCTTTAACCGGCATTGCACATCATTAAGGCGATACTCACTTTCACCGCTGCGATAAAGCCTGCGGGTTAAAGTAACTTGTGAAAAGTCGGTCGGCAGAATATTCCTGGTGTTATCGAAAGTAAGTGATACCTCGGCAAGATTGGCAGCTTTGCGGCTTTTGGTTCCGTTAAAAATAACGTTATCCATTTTTTCGGAACGGAGCATCCTGGTGCTTTGCTCGCCCAATACCCAACGGATAGAATCAACAACGTTTGATTTTCCACAGCCGTTAGGCCCAACAATTGCAGTTACACCCTCATTAAAATTAATGGTAATTTTATCGCCAAAGCTCTTAAATCCCTTGATTTCTAACTTAGTAAGCTGCATTTATTTTATCCTGTTCCTTAAATTTTGCGAACCTTCAAAGTAAGGGAAAAAATCCATTTCTTTAAACAAAATTTCACTTTAGGTAAGAGGATAAAAGCGATGGGTAAAAGGTCTAAAAAAACTCATCAATTCAGGATTGCCTCAACACCAATAACGACCATTTCTCTTTAAACTTTCAGTTTTTAACTTCTTACTAAAACATTCTGGCCTTTAATACATTAACTTAGTATGAACATAGCAATATTTGGGGCTACTGGTAATATAGGCAGCCGACTTGTTATAGAGGCTATAAACCGCGGACATAATGTTACTGCGGTTGTACGGCACCCGGAAGATTTTACTTTGGATATTCCGCATTTACAGGTTGCCAAAGGCGACCTTTTTGTTACACAGGACGTTGAAGCAGCTGTATTTAATCATGATGCTGTTGTAAGCGCTTACAATTTCACAAAAGGCGCAACACCATCAACCATTGTTGAAGTTGCCGTACCGCTACTAAATGGATTAAAACAGGCCGGCGTAAAACGGCTGATAATTGTCGGCGGGGCTGGTAGTCTTGAAGTGGCGCCGGGATTGCAATTGGTTGATTCGCCGGGTTTTCCTGACGAATTTAAACCCGCAGCGCTGGCGCATCGCGATGCATTGAAAGTTTACCAACAGGAAAAAGAGCTTGAATGGACTTATATTAGCCCGGCGGCCTATATTGAGCCCGGCGAGCGCACCGGAAATTTCAGAACCGGGAAAGATCAACTTATTACCGATAAAACCGGGAAAAGTCATATCTCAATGGAAGACTTTGCTGTTGCCATAGTTGATGAACTAATGAACCCTCAGCACATTAGGGAACGATTTACAGTAGGATATTGAGGGACAGAGACTCGAGGTTAGAGACCAGAGATTAGTTACTTAATCGTTCGGGAACTGATCTCTGGCCTCTTATCATCTCACACAAAAATCTCTCCTTTTAAATAAGTAACTGCTTTACCGCTCATTTGCACACGGTCGCCTTTTAATTCGCACCAAAGTTCGCCGCGACGGGAAGATATTTGTAATGCATGCAATTTGGTTTTACCAAGTTTTTCGGCCCAGTAAGGGATAAGATTGCAATGCGCCGAACCTGTAACCGGATCTTCGGGGATGCCAGCACCTGGGGCAAAAAAACGGGAAACAAAATCCACCTTATCACCGGGGGCAGTAACAATTACACCAACGGTATCCATTTTTGAAAGGGCGAAAAAATCGGGAGAAATATCCCGGATATCGCTTTCTGATCCATAAACCAAAAAATAGTCCCTGGAGCGTAAAACTTCCAAAGGTTGCTTTTCACCAAGTGCCTCAATCAGCCCAACAGGGGGATCAATATGTATTGGCGGCCTTGATGGAAAATCCATGGTATATTTATCACCGTCTCTCTTTACAGTAAGTGTTCCGGCTTTTATAGTTTCAAAGTGGATCTCATCATTATTATGCCCCAATTGAGTGAACAGAATATGTGCCGAAGCCAGAGTAGCGTGGCCGCAAAGGTCAATCTCATATTCGGGTGTAAACCATCTTAATTTATAGCCTGTTTCATTTCTTACAAAAAAGGCAGTTTCGGCAAGGTTATTTTCAATTGCAATTTTTTGCATGGTTTCATCGGGCAGCCATTCATTAAGCGGACAAATTGCTGCGGGGTTACCACCAAAGAGCTTATCAGTAAAGGCGTCTGCCTGGTATACGGGTATTGTTATCATATTATTTTTTAGGTAAAAGGCGAAACGTTAAAGATAAAAGGTTTTTTTTAATGCGGAAATCTGAATGTGAAATGCAGGTTAATTTTACATGTATAAAACTATTTCAAATTATCGCTTCAATAATTGACTCACCCGGTCTTCGCTTCGCTCGACCACCCTCTCTACCGCAAGCGGTAAAGAGGGTTTAGTAGGTTACCTTTCTTTTTTCTTATTCAATCCACAAAACTGAATTACCTGTATTGAATTCGTTTTGTTCCCATAGTTTATTGCCAGGATCGAGCATCCATTGGCCATCAACCCTGAACTTATAACGGTACTTTCCGGGTTTGAAGTGGAAGCTGATCGTCCATTCGTCGCCATTGTGCGCCAAGGTATACCCTTCTTCATCCCAGTCGTTAAAACTTCCGGTTACTACAACTTTTTTAGCTTTTTTAAAGCCTTTTAATTTAAAGGTATAGTTAGGATTTACCGCTATAAATGAGCTGACTTTCCCTCCCTTTGTTCTGTAATAAGGGCTTGATGGGTCAGTGATTATTTGCCCATCGACAATGAATTTATAATCGTAATTGCCTGATTTAAGTATGAGCGGTAATGTCCAGTAACCATCTGCTGTTTTTTTCATAGCCGATGCATCTGTTTTCCAATTGTTAAAATCACCAGTAACAAATACTTTTTTTGCATCATTGTATCCTTTAAGCTTAAAATAAACGGCTTCCCCAAGGTTTAATACGGAGTTTACTTCGCCTGATTCATCTTTAGCTTTAGTGGGATTGGCTGGGTCAGTCATCCACTGATCATTGACCAAAAACTTATAAGTGTGCGTACCTTCGGCTAAATATAAGTGCTTTTCCCATGTATTGCCATTTTTGTTCATGGCGATCTCATTCGTGTCCCATTTATTAAAGCTGCCTGCAACAATCACTTTGCGGGCCATTGGAAATCCTGCCAGTTTAAAGGTGTAGTTGTATTTAAAATAAACCGAATTTGTATTACCAATGCCATCATCAATCTGTAAAAGATTATTAGGGTCGGTTGTCCAATGGCCGTCAATAATGAATTTATATTCATAAGCTCCGGCAGTTAATTTAACATCAATAACCCAGCCGCCATCAGTTTTTTTCATCAAACCTTTTAATGTACTCCAGTTGTTAAAATTGCCTGATAGGAAAACCCGCCGGGCATTTGTGTGCCCGGGAAATATAAACCTTGTTAAGCCTGAAGAAAGCTCATAAACGGTTGCGTTTGCAAATTTATTAACGCCATAAGTTACATTAACAGGATAACCGCCACCACCATCGAACTTGTCCATACGGGTAGTGATCTCGTAAGGGTGACTTTGGGGATTATCATTTAAATCTGTTAACGACCTGTCAAATTGTATTACACTGTTTTGCCGGTTACCCATATTCCAGCCATCTTTAATCAGAGCAGAAAAATCTCCCTTTAAAACTTTAGCCGAATTTGGATTATTTAAACCCGCTGCTTTAAGAATACTATCCATTTCGGTTTTGGATGAATGCAGATCGAGCAGTAAAATTAAATGATCTTTTGCCACAATTAAATTATTACGTTGCTGGGCATCAACACCCATGCCGCTTAACAGCAACAGCATGATGATGAGTGTATGTCCGTAACGTTTCATAATTAATTGTTATAAATGTACATTTCAAATTCCTTTTTAACGAAGTTGATAGTGAATATTCCCCGTACAAAGAAATCGTAACCTAAAATACCATCTACTGAATGCCCATAAGCTTTTCCCATTTTTTCCAGGTTGGTAATTAAAGTCCTGTTATTGATAAAGAGATGGTCGCCGACGGTCAAATTGTCAAACTTAGCATAAATAACCTCCAATTTTGAACCTCCTACTCCTGTAAGTTTTGAACGACCAATCACCTGCATGGAAGCCAGAAGTTTTTTTGATCTGTCATAATCCAACAGGTTTGTTTCGGCAGCGCTGTCAAAGGCAAACCATAATGTACTATTATTAACTTGTCCCTTTAAAAAAACAACATCATTTGCATACATAAAGGAACTCACCATTAAACGATCATGAAAGATCCTTTCTGTTAAAGGTATATTGCCATCCTTATCCAATTTTTGAATATAGAGTACATTTTTGAAAAGATCGACAGTTACGGCAAACTTCGAAAATAAGCGTGTGCCCAGTAAACCGAGCACTTTTATATTTCGCCCATTTTCAATGAACGACAGATCGGTAACATGTGCTGTTAATCGGCTGTATTGGAGATCGAGGATTTTGAAGTTGTGAACATAAGTGGTAAATGACTCGGCAGCTGTTCCGCTGATACCTCCGGTCTCCTGATCATCAATTTTGGGCAGGTATCTGAAATAAGTTGCATTTAAAACGAGGTCAGGGGCACCGGTATCAAAAACAAAATTACCTTCTAATGAGTCGACCTGCGCTTCAACTATAATAAGGTTCCCTGCTCGTTTTATAGGTACAACCAGTGTTTTAAAATCAGCATAAGGGGCAGGGTCGGGATCGTTGCTGATGGTTTTGAAGCTTATATTACCTATCGCAGTTCTCCCACTATCCAATGCATTTGCATGCTGGAAAATAATAAAGAAGAATACCAAAAGATACAACCTGCGCATTATATAATTGCTGATACCCAATAGACAACATTTGGGTTGACATAGTTACAGTGGTATTGAAAAATTATACGGGCTGAGCTTAGCGCACTATAAGGATCCAGCCGGATTGTTTAGGCAGATCATCTTCTTTAAGATCGATGATATAGTAATATGTACCGGCGGGTAATTTACTACCATTGGAATTGCCATCCCAGGGCTTGCCATAGCCAATGCTTTGAAATACCTGTTGGCCATAACGGGTAAAAACGTTAATGCTGGCTTTAGGGTAATCGTCAATATTTTTGATGTACCAATAATCGTTTACCCCATCGTTATTCGGGGTGAAGCTATTAACTATAGTTAGTTTCTTATAAACTCTTACAAAAACGCTGCTTGTGCTTTGTCCACAGGTAAAGGTTGATTCCACATGCAGGGTATAAGTAATATCACCTGGCGAACTTGTAACGGGTGTTAGTGATAATGGATTATCGAGGTAATCAGTGGGTGTCCAGTAAAAAGAAATCTGATCGCCGCCGGCTTTCCCATTTAGGGTAGCTGTTTGGCCTTCCATCATCTTTATGGTTTTCCCGGCATCAGCGGTTGGATTTTTTAATACATAAACAGTTAATGATGTTGATGGAGCTATATCAGGGCAGCCATCATTGCTTACTTCCACAGTATATATTGTAGTAATGGACGGACTTGCAACCGGATTTGGAATATCGTCATGATCTAGCCCCGCAGAGGGCGACCATTTGAAATGTGTAGCATTTGTGCTTTGCAGATTAAGCTGCTGAGAACCTCCTTCGCAAATTGTAACATCGCCTAAGGCGCTTATGGTTGCTGCCGGATAAACCTTAACTGTTGTTGAAGCAAAGAAAGGACAATTGTTTTTAGTTACCTTAACTGTATAAACCCCATCATAGCTTGGGTCGGCGTTATAAACTACTACGGGGCTGCTGTTTATTGAGCTAAAGTTATTAGGGCCACTCCATTCATAAGTATCCCCCCCGGTTGAACTAAGCTGGATTGGGTGCCCCGCACATGCATCAGTATTGGGTGCAAGTGTAACGGTAGGCGGCGGATATACGTTGATATTAAGCGGATCGGAGAAAATGCGGCACTGTTCCGAGCCGATTAACGCTTGGTTTAATACGCCTATCCGATATTGATATTTACCGGCCGCTGCATTAGGAATATTAACATTTAGCGAGGTAGATTTTGCATTGACAATGTTAACCCAACCGTTACCGTCGTTTTTGTTTTGCTGCCATTGGTAATCAGGGTTATTGTAACCCGTTTGTTGTGCAACAAGCGTATAGTTTAAGTTATCGTTCACGCAGCTATTTTTATCTGCAATATCTCCAATGGTAGCAAATCCTGACTGGATAAGGGGGCCACAAGGACTAACTGTAATATCATCAAGTGCAAGGTCGTTCCCATTTCCTCCCGAACCATTATTAATCATTTTAACTATAACATCCGATCCATCGGAAGGACTGGTAAAGGTCATAGGATATTGGATCCATGGGTCAAAATCATCAGTGGCAGGTATCGCGCCAGTGTTATAAGTATTTATAAGAGTACCATCAGGCCTTTCAACCCTGAAAGTTATATCAGGCTGAGAGTATCCTTGTGTTTGCGGCAGGGCACGTAATATATTCATTATCCAGGCGGCAAACTGGTAGGTTGTGTTGGGGCAAAGCTTATTACCCGGTATTCTGTAAGTGAAGAACAAGCTGGGTGTTAGTGTTGCATTAATGATCATCATATAGCCATTGGGATCACCAGTATGATCGTGCGGGATAGCTTGCCATGTCCCTCCTTTACATGAGGGGCCCATTTGAGTTAGTATAGTATAAGTACCATCCTCGCCTCCACAGCCACTTGCTATATATTGCAAATCGGTGATCCCGGCAGGTAATTCGGGGCCTACGCCATAAGTAGTTCCTGCTCCAAAAGTTTCTGCAACAACCGGCGCCCCCAAACTGCCGTTACATGTTTGCGCCTTAAGCTTTAGCGTAAAAACAGAAGTTAAACTGATTGATATTAAAAAAATAAAAGCAAAGCGCATCAGGTTATTAATAATCTGTGGTATGAGGCATATAAAAATATAATTTATTGCTGATAATGCGCTAATATTCTGTTAATAAGGCAGAAAGAATGTTAAAAATAAATTATCGTAAGTTTTACAATGAAAAAAGCCATTGGTAAATAACCAATGGCTTTTCTAACTCCAAACCTGATAATTTAAAAATCAACAGGTATTACCGGGGTTTATCCCAGATACGATTTCAGTATCTTGCTTCTTGAAGTATGACGTAAGCGTTGTAACGCTTTATCTTTTATTTGACGTACACGCTCGCGTGTAAGATTGAATTTTTCGCCAATCTCTTCTAACGAAAGTGGATGATTGGTACCTAAACCAAAGAACAATACGATGATCTCACGCTCACGTTCGGTAAGGGTTGAAAGCGACCGTTTGATTTCTTCGGATAACGATTCGTTTATTAAAATTGAATCGGTATTTGGTTCCTGGTTTTCAAGTACATCCAGCAACGTATTTTCTTCACCCTGTACAAACGGGGCGTCCATAGATACATGGCGGCCTGAATTGCTCAGCGTATCAGAAATCTTATCAACCGTAGTTTCCAGCATATCTGCCAGTTCTTCAGGAGATGGCTCCCGCTCATATTCCTGTTCAAGCTTTGAAAATGCCTTGCTTATTTTGCTTAATGAACCTACCTGGTTTAATGGCAAACGCACAATACGCGATTGCTCGGCGATAGCCTGCAATATTGACTGACGGATCCACCAAACGGCGTACGATATAAATTTGAAACCTTTGGTTTCGTCAAAGCGTTTTGCTGCTTTTATTAAACCTAAGTTACCTTCGTTTATTAAATCGCCTAGGGTTAAGCCCTGGTTTTGGTATTGTTTAGCAACAGATACTACGAAACGCAGGTTTGTTTTTGTTAAACGCTCTAATGCGGCCTGATCACCTTCCCTTATTTTTTGAGCTAATATTACTTCTTCTTCGGCTGTTATCAGATCAACTTTACCAATCTCGTGAAGATATTTATCAAGTGATTGTGACTCACGATTGGTAATGGATTGAGTTATTTTGAGTTGTCTCATTTATTTTTTAAACCTCGATTCTTTCCTTTTAGAATAGAACGTGCAAAGGTAAGAAATTGTTATGATAAAAATTAACTAATATATATATAAAATAAAGGTTTACAATTTACTGATTTTATGCGATTTATTGCACGGTTTTTGTGGCGTTCGGATCAGTTTCTTCATACATTATCAAGGTTAAAGGTTTCATGTAATCTAATGCCCCTCTCGGTCTGTTGTAGGGTGCAGCAATGGTTAATTGGATCGTGTTCAAGATACAAAATATATTTCTTGTCAACCGCTTCGGTTAAAAAAAGTTTTTTTTCTTTTAAAGTTTGTAGCGGAAACATATCATAAGCCATTACATAAGGTAATGGAATATGCCCCACAGACGGCAGCAGATCAGCCATATATAAAATATTTTTATCCTTATAATTGATGAGCGGGAGCATCATAGAATCTGTATGCCCATAAACAAAACGGACATGGATATTTTCGCTGAACTTCACGCCATCCTCGGTAAGTACAAATTTTAGTTGCCCGCTTTCCTGGATAGGTAAAATATTTTCCTTTAAAAATGATGCTTTTTCGCGCTCATTCGGGTTTACAGCCCATTCCCAATGCTTTTCATTGCTCCAGTAGGTTGCATTTTTAAATGCCGGAAGTAATTTTTCACCATCTCTTACAACAGCTCCGCCAACATGATCGAAGTGCAGGTGGGTTAAAAACACATCTGTTATATCGTTTCTATGAAAGCCATGTGCAGCCAATGACTTATCCATAGTGGCATCGCCATGCAAATAATAATGACTGAAAAACTTTTCGTCCTGCTTGTCGCCTATTCCGGTATCAACCAAAATCAGCTTACCTTCATCCTCAATCAGCAGGCAACGCATAGCCCAGGTACAAAGGTTATTTTCATCGGCAGGGTTGGTTTTATTCCAGATAGTTTTCGGCACGACGCCAAACATAGCGCCGCCATCTAATTTAAAAAAGCCTGTATCTATAGTGTAAAGGTTCATAGTTGTGTGTTAGTCCATGGTCAATAGTCTATAGACCATGGTTGAAATAAATTGGGATGAAAGAATATTCAAATTTAGTGAAATCGACTTACTTCTATTGTCCATGGACTATCGACCATCGACTAATACAATTCCATATTCATTAAACAATTGTTCTGCTTTTAACAGATTTGCGAACTCTTCTTCTCTCAGTGCATACAAGCTATTAATTTCTTTATCAAGACATAAAGTTAACATTTCGTGTGCATAGGATAAAGAAGCAGGGTTAGGCAAGTGGATCATACCGGAGTTTTTCAGCATAAATGCGGGTAACTCCTGGTAATCGCCTAAAATAATATTATCAGCCTTTAATTGATTTTTAAGCCGATGGGCCTCTGCCGAATTTGCGGCGGTTATCAGTATATTCATAGTTAATGAACAATCAAACCATCCTTCATTAAAACAGTACGGTCGCTCATATCCGCCAGATCCTGGTTATGGGTAACTATCACAAAGGTTTGGTTAAACTCATCACGCAGCTTTTTGAAAAGCTCGTGTAACTCAAGCGTGTTGGCCGAATCGAGGTTACCTGAAGGTTCATCAGCGAAAATAATAGATGGCTTGTTGATCAGCGCCCTGGCAACAGCTACCCTTTGCTGCTCACCGCCCGACAGTTCATTTGGCTTATGATTTAACCTTTCACCCAAACCTAATAATTGTAACAGTTCTATCGCCCTGTTTTCAGCCTCTTTGCGTGGCGTACCGGCAATAAATGCCGGGATGCATACATTTTCAATGGCATCGAACTCGCCCAATAAATGATGAAACTGGAATATAAATCCAATACGCTGGTTACGGAAAGCGCTTAAATTTTTATTGCTTAAGCCACTTACTTCCTGGTTATCAATAAAGATCTGCCCACTGTCGGGCCTGTCTAAAGTGCCCAGGATATTAAGCAGGGTGCTTTTCCCGGCTCCTGACGCTCCAACAATGGTTACAATTTCGCCCTTGCTGACTTCAAAGTCGACTCCCTTTAAAATTTGCAGCTGCCCGTATGATTTATGGATGTTTTTAGCTTTGAGCATGGGCGAATTTAGAGATTAGTGATTAGAGATTAGTGATTAGGTGAAAAAAAATTGATATTCGAGTCTGTTTGTTATCCTTTTTGCTCACTTTAAAGTAAAAAACTAGCTACTAATCTCAGTCCTCTAATCTCTATTTCCAAACTAAAACGTAGCTTTACGCCAAATTCTTCAAAACACATGAATATTCACGAATATCAAGGTAAAGCCATATTAAAAAGCTTTGGCGTTAGGGTTCAGGAGGGCATTGTTGCCGATACGGTTGAGCAGGCTGTTGAAGCTGCCCATAAAATGAAAGAAGAGTATGGATCGAGCTGGGTAGTTATAAAAGCCCAGATCCATGCCGGTGGCCGCGGAAAAGGTGGGGGTGTTAAATTAGCCAAGAATATTGACGAGGTAAAAGAAAAAGCAGCCAACATTTTAGGCATGCAGTTAATTACCCCACAAACAGGCCCCGAAGGTAAATTAGTTAGAAAAGTTTTGGTTGCCCAGGATGTTTATTATCCGGGAGAAAGTGAAACCAAAGAATTTTATATAAGCGTTTTGCTCGACAGGGCAAAAGGGCGCAACATCATTATGTATTCTACCGAAGGTGGAATGGATATTGAAGAAGTTGCACATTCAACTCCTGAGCGTATCCATAAAGAAGAGATTGATCCAAAGGTTGGTCTGCAGGGTTTCCAGGCACGTAAAATTGCCTTTAACCTTGGTCTTTCGGGCGATGCATTTAAGGATATGGTGAAATTTATCACTGCTTTATACAAGGCTTATGATGCTACCGATTCGTCGCAATTTGAAATTAACCCGGTTTTAAAAACATCGGATAATAAAATATTGGCTGTTGATGCAAAAGTGAACCTGGATGATAATGCTTTATTCCGCCACCCTGATTATGCAGCTTTACGCGATACCAACGAAGAAGACCCGATGGAAGTTGAAGCCAGCAAATCGAACCTTAACTTTGTAAAGCTCGACGGTAATGTTGGTTGTATGGTTAATGGCGCAGGTTTGGCAATGGCCACAATGGACATTATTAAAATTGCCGGTGGCGAGCCTGCTAACTTTTTGGATGTTGGCGGTACTGCCAATGCCGAAACTGTTAAAGCAGCCTTTAACATCATATTAAAAGACCCAAATGTAAAAGCTATCCTAATCAATATATTTGGTGGTATAGTTCGTTGCGACCGTGTGGCACAGGGTGTTATCGATGCTTATCATGAAATAGGCAATATCCCGGTTCCGATCATCGTTCGTTTACAGGGAACAAATGCTGTTGAAGCTAAAAAATTGATTGATGATTCGGGATTAAAAGTTTTCTCGGCTATATTGCTGAAAGAAGCGGCTGAACGCGTTAAGGAAGTGTTGGCGCTGTAGTAAGTCCATAGTCGATGGACCATAGACCATGGCTATCGGCTTTTTGAACTATTTAACAATACAAACTATGGACTATCGACTATGGTCTATGGACTTAAAAACATGTATATAATTAAAGTTAAAGGCGTTGCCAAAATACCTGATTACGTACAGTTAAGGGATGATAAGTTTACACTGCTGGCTTATTTCAGGGTTGACAGGCCTGACAAATCGTTAGATAAGGTGGGCTTGCATGACAAAACAGAATATATAATGAATATTATTAAGGATCTGCCTTTTGGACAGATCCTTAAATTAGAATTATAATCATTTGTCATTGGTCACTGGTTATTAGTGGTTATTTTGTAAATCAAACCGCCGAAACCAATGACTAATGACAACTGACTAATGACTAAAAAATATGATTGGAAATTCGATTATAAAGCTGAATAACGTTGATATCTTTCAGCAGTCGCATTTGGTATTGTCAAGTGTAAACCTGCATATTGACAAAGGCGACTTTGTTTGGCTTATCGGCCAAACCGGATCAGGGAAAAGCAGCTTGTTAAAAGTTATATACGGTGATTTGAATATTAATACCGGCGCTGGTTATGCCTGCGGGTATGATTTGAATACTATTAAAAGTAATGACATTCCTTTTTTACGTCGCAAACTGGGTATAGTTTTCCAGGATTTTCAATTATTAACTGATCGTTCTGTTGAAGCAAATCTGCAATTTGTAATGCGGGCCACAGGATGGACAGATAAAAAACTTATTGCCGACCGTGCGCTTGATGTTTTAGAAAAAGTAGGGCTTCGCTCTAAATTAAAAAAGATGCCTCACGAGCTTTCGGGCGGAGAACAACAACGTGTAGTAATTGCACGGGCATTGCTTAACGACCCCGAAATTATGCTGGCAGACGAACCAACAGGGAATCTTGACCCTGATACTTCGGAAGAAATTGTATTATTATTAAAACAGATCAGCCAATCGGGCACTGCTGTACTTATAGCCACACACGATTATCATATTATCCGCACTTTTCCTTCGCGCATTATCAAATGCGAAAACGGCAAGGTTTTGGAAGATGTGAAGATAGCCTGATTTCAGTTGACAGCTATTAGTTTGCAGTGAGCAGTAAAAAACTGCAAACCGTCAACCGTATACTGCAAATTTTAAAAAACTGCCAACTGCGCACTGCCAACTGCTAAGTATTCCGTTTCCAATAAATATTACTGACACGATGTCGCCTTTACACTAATGGCAGGATACTTGATTGGCACTATTAGCTATGAATTTTAACGACATGTTGAAGAAAAAAAAGAAAGAAGACCCAGATAACACTGAGGATATAAACGGTATGGTTAACGAACAGGAACAAGGTCAGCAAGCTGCGGAGGTTGAAAATGCACCTTCGGAAACAGATAAGCTGAAAGAAGAATTATCACTTGCAAATGATAAGTACCTGCGTTTATATGCTGAATTTGACAACTTCAGGAGGCGGACAATTAAAGAGCGTGAAGATGCCCGTAAAATGGAAGGCAAGGACATTATTGTTGCCCTGTTGCCTGTGCTGGATGATTTTGAACGTGCCTTAAGATCGATGGAAGATGCTACTGACGTTGCACCCGTTAAAGAAGGTGTGGTATTGATACAGAACAAGTTAAAAAATGCATTAACGCAAAAAGGGCTAAAGGAAATGGAAAGCATAGGCACCCCGTTTGACCCTGAATTGCAGGAAGCTATTACAAATATACCTGCCCCTACAGAAGAGTGGAAAGGCAAAGTGATTGATGAAATGGAAAAGGGCTACTTCCTTAATGATAAGGTTGTGCGTTTTGCCAAAGTAATAGTTGGAGCGTAAGTAATTAGTGAGTTAGTGAATTATTGAATTAGTGATTGATCTTAATTTCGTCGCTTGTTTATTAAATAATTCACCAAATCACTCACTAACTAAATAAATAAATATTGAAATAGGATTATTAAATTACGATTGGACTTTATTCACTCGATCACTAATTCAATAATTCAATAATTAAACCCCATGTCTAAAAGAGATTACTACGATGTATTAGGCGTAGCAAAAGGTGCCGATGCTGATGAGATTAAAAAGGCTTATCGCAAAATGGCCATTAAATATCACCCTGATAAAAACGAAGGTGATAAGGCTGCGGAAGATAAGTTTAAAGAAGCAGCAGAGGCATACGAGGTTTTAAGTAATCCTGAAAAACGCCAGCGGTATGACCAGTTTGGTCACGCAGCCAATGCGCACTCTGCCAATGGCGGCGGTTTTGGCGGCGGCGGTATGGACATGAACGACATATTCAGCCAGTTTGGTGATATTTTTGGCGGCGGCAGCCCGTTTGAAGGATTTTTTGGGGGCGGTGGCAGACAAGGCGGCGGTGGCCGTCGCGTGCAACGCGGCAGTAACCTGCGCATTAAAGTGCGATTAACGCTTGAAGAAATAGCTAATGGCGCCGAAAAGAAAATAAAAGTAAACAAACAAATAGCTTGTAAAACCTGCGATGGTACCGGCGCAAAAGACCGGGCATCGTTCCAAACCTGTAAAACATGCGGTGGATCGGGAGCGGTACGCAGGGTAACCAATACCATATTGGGCCAGATGCAAACTACCAGCACCTGCCCTACCTGTAATGGCGAAGGCTCAACCATACTGTCAAAATGTACTGTTTGTCATGGTGATGGGGTTGTGCGTGGCGAAGAAACCATCAGCATTAATATCCCGGCAGGCGTAAGCGAAGGCATGCAGCTAAGCATGAGTGGAAAAGGGAATGCCGCCCCACGCGGAGGTGTACCGGGAGACTTGATCATACTGATTGAAGAGATCCCTCACGAAACACTGAAACGCGATGGCAATAATGTTATATATGACCTGCATATCAATTTTGTTGACGCTGCCCTTGGCACAAGCGTTGAAGTACCTACTATTGATGGTAAGGTTAAAATAAAGGTAGACCCGGGAACACAGGGTGGTAAAATACTCCGCTTAAAAAGCAAGGGGGTACCCGAAGTAAACTCCTATCGTCGTGGCGATCAACTGGTGCATATTAATATATGGACGCCAAAGGCGCTTAGTCGTGAAGAACGCGAGCTGCTGGAAAAACTACAAAGCTCGCCCAACTTTAAACCGAATCCGGGCAAAAACGAGAAAAGCTTTTTTGAGCGGATGAAGGAATATTTTGAGTAGAAGGTAGTCCGAAAGTCGGTAAGACCGAAAGTCCGGAAGATATATAAAGGAAGCCCAAGTTTTAGAATTTGGGCTTTTTCGTTTAAATAGCTTTTGTTTATACGGTTAATTGCTTTTAGTAACTATCTTTTTTACAGGTTGATGCATTATTAGTAAATTAATTAAATCCTGCACCGCTTTATAATAAGTTTTTTCAACAAGGTACGCTTGCCTGGTTCCTTTATCATTCCAGGTATTACTGCCGTCTGGTGCTACTTTTATTTCTCCATAATGGAGACTGTAATATGGTGCATATCCGCGGATAGCGACCAATACGGCGGTTTCATCCCAGCTTTTTCTTCCGGCAGAATCTTCTTTAGCCATAGGAATTGAGATATGAAAGACATCTTTTACAGGGGAATTTTTTATCGCAGTGTTATTTATCAATTGCAGCCCTACCTTTATTTTCTCCCCTATCTCAAACCCGCTGAATATAATTGAGGTTGGCCAGTTTGCAAAAACGTTTTTTGAGGCCAGAGCATCTTTCATTACATTAAATTCAAATCCCGAAGGAAACTTGCCAGCCATGCATACCAATGATTTTACTTTCTTTTTAAGGAGTTCCACTCCCGTCAATGAAGAATATTCATCGGCTTTAGCATTCAATAAATTAGATAAGTTGGTTAAAAATCCTATAGTAACAATGGTTACGCTATGATCGGGTTGCGATGCCAATATTCTACGGTAAAGTTTTACTGCATCTTCGGCATCGTTGTTTGTTTTTATTTGGTGAGGATATTTTGCCAGTAAAGTATCTGTCCAATGCTGCCAGTCGCGCAAAGTTAATGCCTCACCTTTTGGAATGCCGACGGGTATGCCGGGGCGATTAAAATATGTGTTGAATATATTCAAAATTCCTGCCACACCTTCGTACTTTGTACTGGCTATAGTAGCTAAAATTTTGGCTTCGCCTTTATCAGCAAGTGCGTGCAAAATAGTGATTGCGCCCACATCATCATAATCAGGGCCCATATCGCTGTCGAAAATAATTGCCACAGGTTTAACGGGGTTTTGTGCAGATGCATTTATCGCGAAGCAAAAAAACGCCAGGAGGATTATGTTTTTAATCGACATTAATTCAGTTGATTAAGTTAGATTGGGTTGATTAGGTTTAATATAACTCATTGTTAAAGGTATTAACTATTACCATTCAACACAATAGTAAATAAGACACAAAGTATCGCCTATAAAAATTTTAACCTCTACCCGCTACTGCTTAATCCAACCAATCAACTCAATCTAACTTAATCAACCTAAACTATGTAACATTTTTAAAAATCCCGTATCTTAAACTAAAATCTATTAACCTTAGCAATTTATAACTTATGTTAAGTATTCGCAATATTGTAAAACAATACGCCGGTCACAGGGCGTTGAGCGATGTAAGTTTAGAAGTTAAAAGCGGGGACATCTTCGGTCTTTTAGGACCGAACGGCGCCGGCAAAACTTCGCTTATCCGCATCATTAATCAAATTACCGCACCCGACAGTGGTGAGGTCTTTTTTAATGGTGAGAAGCTCAATCAATCACATATTAACCGCATTGGTTATCTGCCGGAAGAACGCGGTCTCTATAAAAAAATGGAGATCGGCGAGCAGATGATCTACCTGGCCAGGTTAAAAGGCCTGAGCCGTGTAGAAGCGGAAAAACGCTTAAAAGTATGGTTCGCCAAGCTGGATATGGAAAGCTGGTGGAAGAAGAAAATTGAGGAACTCTCCAAAGGGATGCAGCAAAAAGCACAGTTTGTAGCTACCGTATTACATGAACCCGACCTGATCATCCTGGATGAACCTTTTAGCGGGTTCGACCCGGTAAATGCCGAAATAATAAAGAACGAGATACTGGAGTTGAACCGCAAGGGCGCTACCATCCTGTTCTCAACCCACCGTATGGAATCGGTTGAGGAACTTTGCGATTCTATTGCTTTGATTAATAAATCGCATAAGATACTGGATGGGGAAGTTAAAAGCATTCGTAACTCTTACCGCAACGCAACCTACCTGGTTGAATATAATGGTACCCAGTTAAACTTTGATGGCACCCAACCTTTTGATGTGATAGAAGAGAAGGCCGGCAGTGATAATGATCATACTATTAGAATAAAGCTTAACGACCCTAACACATCAAACGATGTGCTGCAATACCTGATTCCTAAAACACGCATTAATATGCTGCAGGAAGTGATCCCAAGTATGAACGAAATTTTTATTGAACAAGTAAATTTAATCCGCTAAGCCATGAACAAAGTTTTATTAATAATTCAACGTGAATATGTAACCCGGGTTAGGAAAAAATCATTTATTGTAATGACCTTGCTTGTACCAGCATTATTTGCTGCCATGTATGCCGTAATCAGCATTATTGCCAATGATAAGGATCAAACAAAGCATACGGTAAGTGTGATAGATAATAGTGGTATTTTTAAAGGGAAATTCCAGGATGAGAAATTTGTAAAATATACTTATCCCGATAAATCTTTATTAAATGTTAAAGCAGATTTAAAAAGCGATGATGATTTAGTATTAAATATCCCTGCTAAAATAACTGATACAGCAGTATTATATGCAAGAAAAAAAACAACGCTTGCATTAGCAGACAACGTGCAGAGGCAGATGAATGATATTGCGTCCGGGATCAGTTTAGTAAAAGCCGGAATTGACACTGCCCGCCTGCACCGGATAAAATCAAACATCATCATCAAGTCAAGCGAGATTACTGCTACAGGTGAAAAAAGCACGAGTATTGGTGCTACTTATGCGCTGAGCTTTGCCGGTGCCATTCTTATATATATGTCTTTATTTATATATGGGGCACAAGTTATGCGTGGGGTTATTGAGGAGAAAACAAGCAGAATAATTGAAGTGATCGTGTCTTCAGTAAAGCCTTTTCAGCTAATGATGGGTAAAATAGTTGGTGTCGGATTAGTAGGTCTTACACAATTTGTTTTATGGATCGGGTTATCTGCTGCTATAAGTTATTTTGTAGGCCACAACTCGTCCACACAAAGTCCTGTATATGTATTTGTGCATAACCTGGGATCGGACGCTGGTTATGAAATTGGCTGTTTCATTTTTTACTGGATAGCCGGATTCTTATTTTATAGTGCACTTTTTGCAGCGGTTGGTTCTGCTGTTGATAGTGAAACAGAAACACAACAATTTATGTTTCCTATTACTTTGCCGTTATTATTTACCTACATATTATCGGTATCATACCTGTTTCAGGCTCCTGATAGCCCGCTGGCAGTATGGTTATCCATAATCCCCTTATCAGCTCCTGTAGCAATGATGGTGCGCATCCCATTCCATGTTCCAGGTTGGCAATTAGGTTTATCAATGGTTTTAATGGTCATTGGCTTTATCTTTACAACCTATGTAGCTGCGCGCATTTACCGTGTTGGTATATTAATGTATGGGAAAAAGACAAGCTTTAAGGAACTGGCCAAATGGTTCTTTTATAAAGAGTAAGCTTGAATGTCGGAATTCGGATGTTCGATTTCGGAATTAAAAATTCAAATGATAAGATTATAAAATCCCTTAAATACTAAACAATTTAAGGGATTTTATATTTTAGATGCATGAATAAGCCCGTAGCTGTACTGGATCTTGGCACTAACACTTTTCACCTGCTGATAGTTGAAGGTAATGCTGCAGAATATACTGAAATTGTACATGAACAGGATGCTGTTAAACTTGGCGAAGGCGGTATTAATAAAGGCTTTATACAACCAGCAGCATTTGAGCGGGGCATTAAAAGTATGCGACGATACCATCAACTTATTTTAGATAATAATGTACGGCAGGTTAGAGCCATTGCAACATCGGCTTTGAGAAGCGCAGCAAACGGACAGGATTTCATTAATGAGGTTAAAGCCCAAACGGGAATTGAGATTGAAATTATTGACGGAACTGCAGAAGCGGCTTATATTTATAAGGGGGTTAAAGCAGGTAATAGTTTATCTGCTCAAAACAGCCTGATAATTGATATTGGCGGAGGCAGCGTTGAATTTATTATTTGCAATGAAGACGATATAAAATGGAAGCAAAGTTTTGAAATTGGTGCAGCCCGCCTGATGGATAAATTTCATCGTACAGACCCCATTCCGCCTGAATCGATCACCGCATTAAACCTTTATCTGGAGGATACTTTAAAAGAGCTGTTTAGTGCTGCATCAACATATACTATTGAATGTATAACGGGTTCATCAGGGGTGTTTGAATCTTATGCTGCTATTATTGAAACAAGTAAGGGGTATTCCTTTGATCTCAAAAAAACAAAGCGGTATGATTTTGAAAAAGAGGAACTTTTAGCCATACTTGAAATGCTCATCCTTTCATCGCACCAGCAGCGTTTAAGTAACAAAGATATCATCCCGGTTAGGGTTGATATGATTGTTACTGCGTCGTTATTAACACGGTTTATTATTGAAAAGTTAAAGGTTGATAAAATAGCCATGTCGACCAATTCGCTGAAAGAGGGTGTGTTGGCAGATATGATGAATTAACGGCCAAATTGTGGCAAATAAATGCATGTTGAAATACCTATCACCAAAACCATTACCGCACTTAACACCCACATCCAGGTTTTCATACCTTTAGAAGTTATCGCTACAATCACACAAACAAAAACATGGATCACTAAAAATAAAGCATCGAATAAGTAGCCTGCGCCGTCACCTATCCTGGTGAATAAAGTATAAATAACGAGTGCAAGCATATTGTAGCCAACTATATTAAAGTGGTTATTTGTACTCTCCGGCTGGTTGTTTTCAGGAAGTTGATTGCCTCCGTCTGTTGAATGTTCTTCCATTATACTGTAATTTCGTTTCTTAACTGCTTTAAGTATTCAATTTTATCATCCCGGTAAAAAATATTCATGGTTTCGAACGGAATGATCTGCAGATCTTTATTCACAATGTGTACGCATGATTTTTTTATCGCCCTTACATCAAAATTCTGCGCATCAATAAATTGCATAATTATCACCCTGAAAAGGTTATCGTAACTTAAGTTAGGTGCGTCAATATCAGGCAGGCAGCACATGATCGACTTTAAGTGCTCGCCTGCTTTATCTACAGAATTACCAGTGCTGAACATATTAAGCAGGTGCATTTTCAATTTTTCATCCTGCTCGTAAACAATCGTATTTTTTGAATTATCCAGCAGGTCGTCTGGGTTTATCATACGGGTAAGAGGAAAAACCTGGCCGCCTAATTTTAAAGCGTAGCCCATAACCAAAGCATCCGGGTTACAGGGAACCGGGATAAGGTCGTTTTTGTTAAACACATCAGTTTGCTCCAATATAGCCGAACGCACTTGCGTTAAAGTATAACGATCTGTTGACGGATTAAAATTATCCAGCCTCCCGGCCTGTTGAGTTGGCTGGAAAGTTACCCCCCTAACGCATGGCTGCTGCAGTGCGTATTCGATTATTTTACCGATCTCATCTGTATTTAGTCCCTTTTGCAGGGTAACTACCAACGTGGTTGAAAGATTATATTTATTAAGGTTTTCCAAAGCCTTGCGCCGCACCTCCCTCAGGTCTTCGCCGCGTAATTGCTCCAGGGCTTCCTTTTTAAAGGAATCAAATTGCAGGTAAATTTCAAAATCGGGCATATAAGTAGCAAGTCGCTGTACAAAAGCTTCGTCTTTGGCTATCCTTATGCCATTTGTGTTAAGCATCAGGTGCTTAATAGGTTTTGTTTTAGCAATATCAAGTATCTCAAAAAACTGCGGGTGAACAGTAGGCTCTCCCCCACTAATTTGTACAACATCAGGCTGGCCTTCATTTTCAACTATTACATCCAGCATCTGTTCAATCTCAACCAGTGTACGGTGCCGGCCATAGGTTGGCGATGACATGGCATAACAAGTTGGGCAGCTTAAATTGCACCTGTCGGTAACCTCAACAACAGTGAGGCATGAATGCTGTTCATGATCCTGGCATAAACCACAATCGTATGGGCAGCCAAAATGTGTCTTTGAATTAAACTTAAGTGGCATTTCGCTTCGCTTTGCATAGTTGCGGCAGTTTTTATAATATTCAATATCTGTAGCTATTAAAACCTTTTCAAAACCGTGATGCCTGCAGGTTTTTAGCATGTAAACTTTATCGTCCTCAAAAACTATCTTAGCATCAACCCTTCTTAAGCAGATTGAACAGATACTCAGGGTAAAATCATAATATATATACGGACGCTCAGGCATAAGATTTTATCAGTTTTGAAGGATAAACAAATACTTTATAATAATACAAAATACCTGCAATACAAGCTAATTGAATTACCGACAAACCAAAACTAAAAAAGTAATCGGGTTTAATAAACTCTATCGCAAAACGGAATATTAGGTATGAAGAAAGAAAGATTTTAAACTTAGCGCCATCAGCAAACCGGCATTTTTTTTCTATTACTTTTAGTGAGATCCATAATAGTACCCAAAATACAATCTCGTATAAATTGGTAGGGTGCCGGCGAACCCCATCGCCAAAATCAATAGCCCATGGTAAATTTGAAGCTATGCCGTAAGTGCCATCTTCCAGTCCGGCTAAAAAACAACCTATCCGGCCAATTATCATTGCCAGTATTAATGGATAAACCATCATATCTCCGGATGATATAGTTACCCCTATTTTCTTTTTTGTAAGCTCTACTCCTAATAATCCACCAAGCATCCCACCAACAATAGTTTTATTACCCATTAAATAGGTAAGGTTAAAATGCGGCAATAACGATGGGTTTTCAAGCACGCCCACCAAATGTGAGCCTACTAATGCGCCAATAGCAGCCCCGATAAATATAATCAGCCTGTTTTCTGAGCTGATCAGGTCGTTATTATGCTTTCTTAAATAAGTATAATACCTGTAACCAACAAAATATGCCAGGGTTTCACAAATAAAGTGAACTGGCAAAAACGATTTACCCAGGGGAATATTTACCGGAAAGTGCACTAATTCTTTTTTTGAAATATAGTGAGCTTTTATTACAGTTAAAACCTTTGTATAATTTAAAAAGCAAAATAATATTCATCAGCATAGCCCTCCGGAAATGCTTACTTAAATATTTTACGGACAGGCCTGCGAATGTATTTATAATATACGCGCTTGAAAAACGGGCGCCTAACAACAACTACTTCGCCTAATAACATAGGCGCCTCTACAAGTTTTACCTGGAAATTTGTATCCTGCCCTACATTCACATTAATACTTTTGCTAACAAACCCTACGTAAGTGATGTTCAGCTGCGTGGTGTAGAAGGGTATTTGCAATTTAAAATCGCCATTATTATCTGTCATTGTGCCTACCGTACTTAATGGTACCTTTATAGCTACACCAGGCAATACTTCATTACGCTTGTCGGTAATATGGCCGGTTATTACCCTGTATCGAAGCGAATCTGGCATAGCTACTTTTCCTACTATAATATTTCCAGGTATAGGTTCTTTGCATCCGGTTTGTCCCGTAGTTTGATTGGTGCTCGTTTTTGTTTGCGCATCAGCTTTTAAAAATATAGTAGAACCCAACAAACCCATCGCCATAACCCACCCTTTCCAACCGCCAGCATTTTGTAAATCTTCGTTATAAAGTTTTTGATTGACTCCGGTTAGCTGTTGCTCGCCAAACCTTCCGCAAACATGGTTTTTGACAGACAGGTAATTAATAATTTCATCGTTGCTCATGTTTGTAAAATCGACAACTGTTTTGCTACAGCTTTGGCAGTGGCGGCCATTGTCTGCAGGTGTCATTTGCTGCCATGATTGGTGGCAAGTTTCCGGGATGCTGATGTTTTTAAGATGCGTCATAATAGTTGTTTTATTACATGATGCATTTCTCTACAGATTTCCATAACTGAATTGAAAAAAACCTCTTCCGTTAAAAGTATCATAGTATTCATGATACAAATTGAAGATTTTGAGGCATCGTTTGTATATTGCATTCCACAACAACTGACCACATGAAACTTAAATTTATTGGCATAGCCATCCTTTTAACGTTGACTATTTCTGCCCAGGCGCAAAGAAAGCGCAGGACAAACACAAACGACACGGTAACATCCAACTATCAACCATCTGAAGCATTTTCACCTTTGTATTATAGCGAAAAAGGCAATGAAATGCATTCGGCAAATGGCGAACCCGGGCCCAAATACTGGCAAAACCGGGTAGACTATGTAATTAGTGCCGAGATTGATACTGTGAGCAAGACGCTTACTGCTACCGAAAAACTAAATTATACCAATAACAGCCCCGATGCCTTGCAATATTTATGGCTGCAAATGGATCAGAATACCTACAAAAAAACTGCGCGTTCAAATTTCTCAACCCCATTTTCTCCAGGCCCAAATCAGCATACCAGCGGGTATGAGGTTGAATCGGTTTCGATCAATCATGGTGATGTGATTACCAAAGCGAATTTTATAATTACAGATACCCGTATGCAGATAAGATTGCCGAAGGCTATTACACCAAATGGAGGCAGCATTAGCCTGATCATTAAGTATAAATACACTATACCCGGAAATTTTGGCAACCGTACCGATTATGTAGACACTAAAAACGGAAAGATCTACGAAATAGCACAATGGTTTCCGCGGATGTGTGTTTATGATGATACACGCGGCTGGGATACCCTTCCGTTTTTAGGCAGTGGAGAGTTTTATCTGGAATATGGAGATATTGATTACCAGATTACTGTTCCTGCTGATATGATTGTTGCGGGTTCGGGCGAACTGTTGAACCCTAAAGATGTATTGACCAACCAGCAAATGAACAGGCTGAATGAGGCCCGCAACAGCGATAAAACTATAATGATAAGAACTGCTGCCGAGGTTACCAGCCCGGCATCACGGCCTGTAAATAAAGGCAAGCTAACCTGGCACTTTAAAATGCTGAACACCCGTGATGTAGCTTTTGGCGCATCAAAGGCCTATGTTTGGGATGCAGCAAGGGTTAATTTACCCGGAGGTAAAAAGTCGTTAGCTATGTCCGTTTACCCGGTTGAGAGTGAATGGGCAAGGGCAACAGAGTACCTGAAAAAATCTATAGAATATTTTTCCGAAAAATGGTTTGCCTATCCTTATCCTGTAGCTATTAATGAAGCCGGCATAGCAGGCGGCATGGAATACCCAGGAATTGTATTTGACGGCATTACTGATAAGGGTAGTGAACTTTACTGGATCACTGCCCACGAGATTGGCCACAACTGGTTCCCAATGATAGTTGGTAGCGATGAGCGCCGTTTTGGCTGGATGGACGAAGGCTTGAATACCTTTATTGATGTTTATGCTTCGGATGAATTTAATCATGGTGAATTTGCGCCAAAACGTGATGGCGAATATGCACCGGGCGGTGGTAATCCGGCGGATGAGATCATACCTATTATAACAGACCCTAATGCACCTACAATAATGACAGCGGCAGATGCAATTGCTGAAAAATATCGGCATCCGTTCACTTATTTTAAACCAGCATTCGGTTTGGTTTTGCTGCGCGAGCAAATTTTGGGCAAAGACAGATTTGATTATGCATTCAGAAATTACATCCATAAATGGGCCTACAAACATCCACAGCCGGATGACTTTTTCAGATCGATAGAAAATGGTGGCGGAGAAGATCTGTCGTGGTTCTGGAAAGGTTGGTTTTACAACAACTGGGCACTCGATATTGCCTTAATAGATGCTAAATACGCAAGCAAGGACCCTAAAAATGGAATTCAAATAACGGTTGCCAACAAAGAACAAATGGTAATGCCATTTACCGTAGAAGTTAAACTAAAGGATGGCAGCAAACAACGAACTTATTTCCCTGTTGAGACCTGGCTGCAAAACAAAACCCTAACTTTTACTATACCAACAACAACTGAAGTTGAAAGTGTTACTGTTGACCCTGATAATGCATTGCCGGATATCAACAGAAAGAATAATACGTTATCGGTAAAATAAAAATGGAATACCAGATTTACGAAGTTTTCAAAAACTTCGTAAATCTTTGGTTGAGTCTAGAGTTTTAGCAATTCTCTATATAGTTTTTCGGTAGGTAAACCTACCACGTTGGTATACGATCCGTTTATTCGTTCGATACCAATGAGGCCTATTCGTTCCTGAATGCCATAGGCACCGGCTTTGTCGAGTGGCTGGTATTTTTCTACATAGTTCCTGATCTCATCGTCCGTCAGCTTACCAAAATAAACTTCGGAAATATCGTAAAAGCTATGATATTGGTGTTTATATAACAAGCACACCCCTGTTATTACCCTGTGCATCCGCCCTGAAAGTAATTGCAGCATTTCAACAGCGTGACTGGTATTTTCTGGTTTGCCCAAAATGAGGTCGTCAACACAAACTATTGTATCGGCGGTTAGTACAATTTCGTCACTTACAGTTTCGTCAAAAGCACGGGCCTTTTTTTCGGCAATATAAACTGCAACTTCTTCGGGTGCTAGATTATCGGGATATGATTCATCTACCTCCTTAAGCACTATGCGAAACTCGAGATCCATAAGCCTTAATAGTTCCTGCCTGCGTGGAGATTTAGATGCGAGAATGATCTTTAAGGGGCTCATTATTTGGTCTATAGTCCATAGACCATGGTCCATGGTGATTATTGGTTTATACGAACTTGGCTATGGTCTATAGACCATCAACTATGGACTTCTTCACCTACCAGCTATAGGCTTCTTCGGTCATCCACTTATCTTGTATTTTTAATACTTTTTCAATTATATCGCGGGCACAACCCTTACCGCCCCGCATATGGCGAAACATATTTACTTACTGCCTTTATTTCCTGTACGGCATCGGCAGGGCAAACAGGCAAGCCTACATACTTCATCACTTCCAGGTCGGGGATGTCGTCGCCCATGTATATAACATTTTCCGGGCTGATGCTTTTTTCCTCGAGGTAAATTTTAAGCTTTTCAATTTTGGTATGGATGCCCATGTAAACATCTTTAATACCCAAGCTATTTAAACGATGAAGGGCACTTTTTGAGCGGCTTCCTGAAACTGAGCAAACATTATAGCCACATTTTACAGCCAGCTG
>Ga0206904_1034_pt1 | contig 36484 bp, 33 predicted proteins | sample Alteio_BWOrgHeat_42_FD_152981 | JGI IMG/M metagenome (GOLD analysis project Ga0206904, IMG submission 152981) | Enriched cells from forest soil in Barre Woods Harvard Forest LTER site, Petersham, Massachusetts, United States -... | ecosystem: Environmental > Terrestrial > Soil > Temperate forest >...
CAGAACTGGTATTGACCAATGCACCGGTTGCACTTCGCATGGGGGAGATAAACAAACTGGCAGAGGCCGTGAAAGCTCCCGTAATTGGTGCAGACGTGACAAAATCGGAGGATCTGAAAAAATTATTTGAAGAGTCGATGACCCATTTTGGAGGCAGAGTCGATTTTATATTGCATTCCGTGGGCATGAGTGTAAATATGCGGAAGGGTAAAGCATATACTGAACTGGATTACGGATTCAATTCAAAAACCCTTGATATATCAGCGATGTCGTTTCACCGGGTTTTGCAGACTGCTTACGAACTCGACGCCATAAACTACTGGGGCAGCGTGGTTGCACTCACCTATATTGCTGCCCAAAGGGTGTTCCCGGATTACAATGAAATGGCGGATGCCAAAGCCCTGTTGGAAAGTATTGCGCGCAGTTTTGGATATTATTACGGGATTCGTAAGAAGGTTCGTGTCAATACCGTTTCCCAGTCCCCCACCAAGACGACGGCTGGCAGCGGGGTGAAGGGCTTTGATGGTTTCCAGGATTATGCCGAGAAAATGAGCCCGCTGGGTAATGCCAGCGCAGATGATTGTGCGGGCTATCTTGCTGTTTTATTCAGTGACCTTACTAAAATGGTTACGATGCAGAATCTTTTTCATGATGGGGGATTTTCATTCACGGGTGTAACAGAAGCCGTAGTGGCGGAAATGGAAAAGGGCCATGTGGACGTATGAAGCGTAACGCACAACGCTTAACGCGCAACGCCTGAAAATTTCAGTTATTCAATATAATTAAAAGTCCTCCCGATATTTCGGAAGGACTTTCTTATAATCAAACGCGTTAAGCGTTCGGCGTTAAGCGTTCAGCTTTCTAATATTCATCTTCATTAAAGAAGAAGTCTTCCTGAGAAGGGTAATCCGGCCAGATATCATCGATGCCTTCGTAAATCTCCCCTTCGTCTTCCAGTTCCTGCAGATTTTCCACTACTTCAATAGGGGCTCCTGAACGGATTGCATAGTCAATAAGTTCGTCTTTGGTAGCCGGCCAGGGAGCATCTTCAAGATAACTGGCTAATTCTAGTGTCCAAAACATCGGTATCCTTTATTTAGTTTCTGGTGTGTAATAAGGTCAGATTGACGGTAAGAGCTCAATTAAAACAGGGTAGACCCTGCCTTTAATTTTTCGCAAAAGTAATTTTTATAATGAAACGACCAAATACCATTTATAGACGGTAATGGAGTTTTGCACTAAGAACAAGCCGTTATATTTGTGAATGATCCCAGCAACGGCCAGTCAACCGATCCTTTCGGCAAGGAATATTCACAAGTATTATGGAGCGCTGCACGTTTTACAGGGGGTAGATCTGGATATCCATGCCGGTGAGATTGTCAGCATGGTAGGGCCTTCCGGGTCCGGTAAAAGCACTTTATTGCATATACTGGGCACATTGGATGAACCGGCCGAAGGTGAAATAAGGCTCAAAAACCGCGATTTACACAGTCTGAAGGGAAAAGCGCTGGCTTCCTTCCGGAATCACCATATCGGCTTCGTATTCCAGTTTCATCATTTATTGCCGGAATTTACCGCTCTGGAGAACGTTTGTATACCCGGATGGATCGCTTCGGGGAGAAAGCCCGCGGTTGAATCCCGGGCCCGGGTGCTGCTGGAGACCCTGGGTGTGGGCCACCGGATGGAGAATAAGCCGGCTGCCATGTCGGGGGGTGAACAGCAAAGGGTAGCCGTTTGCCGGGCCCTGATCAATAGTCCGGATATCATATTTGCTGATGAACCGACGGGAAACCTCGATTCAGCAAATGCAAAAGAACTTCATCAGTTATTTTTCGAACTCAGGGGAAAATTCAACCAGACTTTTCTGATCGTCACACATAATGAAGCGCTGGCGGAGATGTCGGACCGGGTGGTTCGAATGCAGGATGGGAGAATACAAGTGTGAGAGTATGGGAGTATGGGAGTGTGGGAGTGTGGGAGTGTGATCTTTATTCCCATACTCTCATACTCCCATACTATTTGCGCGCTTCCCACTTAACTTCTTCTGCGCCGGTAAGCATTCCGGTATATCGCGCCAATACGAAAAAATAATCACTCAGCCGGTTCATGTATTTTAGGATCAGGGGCTGAGCGAGTTTTTCCTGAGAATCGAGTTCTACAATGATTCTTTCGGCACGCCGGCAAACCGTGCGGCAGATATGCGCTGTGGAAACAGCGGCATTGCCACCCGGAAGTATGAACGATTTCATCTCGGGCAGTTTTTTATTCATGCCATCCATTTCATTTTCAAGAAGCAGAATGTCCGTTTCTGTAAGGTCGGGGATTTTCATGGCAGTCTCTTTATGCGGATCGCAGGCCAGCGATGAACCAATGGTAAAAAGACGGTCCTGAATCTCCCGAAGGACCTTACGGCTATGCTCATCCGAAAGCTGATCGCCAAGCAAACCAATAAAAGCATTCAGCTCATCTACCGTACCATATGCATTAATGCGGATATTACTCTTGGAAACCCGGGATCCGCCAATCAGGCCGGTATTACCGCTGTCCCCGGTTTTTGTATAAATTTTCAGAGTCATATTTTCATCGGTATTAATACTGCCATCACGATGATATGCGAATATCGTGCGTTCTGCGTTAACCGCCTTCGCCAAGGCTTCGGCGCTCGAAGGGCGTTCTGTGTTGGGCGTTAAGCGTTCTGCGTTAAGCTTTATGCCTTGCGCCTTAAGCCTCAGGCGTAGAGCTTAGGGCTTTGAGCTTTGAGCTTTGAGCTCAGGCAGGCGTCAAAGCAGCCGGGGCATAAAGGCCCTCACTGCGTTTGTCGGTTTCAATAACACCATCCCGAAGTCTGACAACCCGGTGTGCATATTTTGAAATATCTTCTTCATGGGTTACCAGCACGACGGTATTACCCGCAGCCTGAATTTTATTAAAGATTTCCATGATTTCGATGGAGGTCTTGGTATCGAGATTTCCGGTGGGTTCATCCGCCAGAATAAGAGATGGATTATTCACCAGTGCCCGTGCAATGGCTACCCGCTGACACTGGCCTCCGGAAAGTTCATTCGGTTTATGGTGACTTCTGTCTGTGAGACTTACTTTCTCCAGAACAGCCATTGCCATTTCGGTTCTTGTTTTTTTGGTGATGCCGGCATACACGAGCGGAAGGGCTACATTTTCGGCAGCGGTCAGGCGGGGTAACAGATTGAATTGCTGAAATACAAAACCGATTTCTTTATTTCTCACTTCAGCCAGGTCGTCGTCGGCCATTTCGCTGACATCCTGTCCATTCAGAATATATCTTCCATCCGTTGGTGAGTCCAGGCATCCGATTATATTCATCAGCGTGCTCTTTCCCGAACCGGACGGACCCATCAGGGCCACATATTCGTTTTTAAAAATGTCCAGACTGATGCCCTTCAGCACCGGAACGGCCTGTTTGCCCATGAAGTAACTTTTCACAATCTGGTCCAGATGAATTATAGAAGTTGATGTCATATTCGAAATACATTTAGCTCTCCGGTGAACCGGCCGGATTTTTCACCACCCGGGGTACTTTAAAATACAGCTGATCCGAATTCGGAGCGTTAGTTAAAGCTTCCTTTCGGCTGAGTGCAGTTTCCGGTACATCTTCGCGTAACACGTTTGTTTCTTCTCCCATGTACAAAAGCGGTTGAACGCCCCGGAGATCGAGTTCATTCAGCTTTTCAACAAAGCCGATCATCTTCTGCAGATCTTTTTTAATTTCGAGTTTCCCGGCTGCATCAAATTCCAGGCAGGCCAGTTTACATAAATTCTCTACGAGCGCATCATTCAATTCCATGAAAAGGGATTAAGACAAAAATAATGGTTTCGGGGAGAATTTGAGTGCCTCTTCATTATCTTCGCCTTCCTCTATGGAGAAAAATAAAGAAATTGTTTTAAGTGGTATCCGGCCCACCGGTTTCCTTCACCTGGGGAACTATTTCGGTGCGCTGAAGAACTGGGCAAGAATGCAGTATGACTATGAATGCTTTTTTTTCATCGCAGACTGGCACAGCCTGACCACCCATGCAGATACCCATCAACTGAGGGCAATGACCAGGAACCTGACTGCCGAACTGATTGCCGGCGGACTGGATCCGGATAAATGTACCATTTATGCCCAGAGTGACATCCCGGAGATACCGGAACTCTACTTATACCTGAACATGCTGGCATATAAGGGCGAACTGGAAAAGACGGTTACATTTAAAGAAAAAGTACGGCAGCAACCGGATAATATCAATGCAGGCCTCCTTACTTATCCGGTGCTGCAGGCCGCAGACATCCTTATTCACCGCGCACATTATGTTCCCGTTGGAAAGGATCAGGAACAACATATCGAAATGACGAGGAATTTTGCAGAACGGTTTAATTACCGGTATGGAGAGGTTTTCCCTCTTCCGAAGGCTTTTAGTTACACCGAAAATCTGGTTAAGATTTTAAGCCTCGACGGAAGTGGAAAGATGAGTAAGAGTGAACAGCAAATGAATACCATTTATCTGAATGATGCAGATGAACTCATTCTTAAAAAAATCATGAAGGCCAAAACAGACCAGGGACCCACATCACCTGATAGTGAAAAACCCGATTATATCCAGGGACTTTTTACGCTGCTCGGACTGGTAAGTTCACCTGAGATTCTTGCAAAATTTGAATATGATTTCAACCATTGCCAGATCCGGTACGGAGACATGAAAAAACAACTGGCAGAAGATATGATCCGCTTCATCCAACCGATCCGGGACAAAGCGACAGCTCTGCTAAGTGATCCGGAACGAATAGATAATATCCTGGCCAGCGGAGCAGAGAAAGCCAGGAAAAGTGCGGCAGCCACGCTTTTGGAATTGCGTAAAGTCCTCGGTTTTAGACATCTCTGATATGCATTCGATTCTTTTTATATTTCGGTCATAAGATTTTACATTTAGGAATGGCAAAAACGAAGAAACCCAAGCATATCGCTGTGGCTGGTAATATCGGAGCAGGGAAAACCACCCTCACCGAATTATTAAGCAAGCATTATAAATGGATCCCCCAGTTTGAAGACGTTGATCATAATCCTTACCTGAATGATTTTTATGACGATATGCCCCGGTGGAGTTTTAACCTTCAGATTTTTTTTCTGAACAGCCGCCTGAATAAGCTGCTGGAAGTGTACAGTGGCACGGAAACCGTAATCCAGGACCGGACCATATATGAGGATGCCCACATATTTGCACCCAACCTGCACGATATGGGCCTGATGAGCAAGAGGGACTACAATAATTATTTCCAATTTTTTCAGACCCTGAAGAGAATGGTTCAGCCGCCGGATCTGCTGATTTATCTGCAGGCATCCGTCCCGACCCTGGTCGGTCAGATTCAGAAGCGGGGTCGTGAATACGAAGAAAATATCAGGCTCGATTATTTAAAACGGCTGAATGATCTTTACAATAAATGGATTGACGGATATAAGGAAGGCGGACTGCTGGTTATTGATGTGGACAAGAATAAATTTCCTGAAAATGAAGAGCATCTGGGAGAAATCATTACCCGGATAGATGCTCAGTTGTATGGGTTATTTTAAGAAAAAATTAAGCAGGTAAAAAGCAAAAAAGCTCCTTTTTTGAAGGAGCTTTTTATAGCAAACAAAGTTAGAGGTCGTTAGTTGGATAGCAATTGGCTGCCAAGATGACGAAAATATTTTTAAAATAACAAGTTTTTATTAAGTTTTTTTTGATTTAGGCCTTCCGGATGCTCTTTTCGGCTTAAAACGACCGGATTGGCCTTTCCAGCCTACTTTTGAAGATGAAATATCTACCATTAAATCCGCTGATATTTAAACAAAACCGCCAGCGTTTCATCCGGGAAATGCAGCCGGCGTCCATCGCCATTTTTGTCAGTAATGATGAAATACCATCCAATGGTGACGCCATTTATCCCTTTAAACAAAACAGCGATCTCTACTGGCTTACCGGTATTGTACAGGAAGATACCATGCTGGTCTTATTTCCGGATCACCCCGACCCGAAGTACCGGGAAGTGTTGATATTAATACGTCCGAATGAGCTGAAAGAAAAATGGGATGGCAAAAGACTGCGGGCCGAAGAAGGAAAGAATATTTCCGGCATCGATTCAGTAATCTGGCTGGACACCAGCGATGCATTATTACAGGTATGGATCCATCTCGCAAAGAATATCTATCTGGATTCAAACGAAAACGACCGTAAGGCCAATCTGCTGCAAACGCGCGAATACCGTTTTATCGAAGAAACAAAAAAACGGTTTCCCCTCCATCAGTACCTGCGTGCAGCGACGATATTAAGAGACCTGCGCGCTGTGAAGACGGCGGAAGAAATTGTGGTCATCCAAAAAGCTGTGGACATAACCGCAAAAACATTTTCGCGGGTGTTGAAATTCATGCGACCGGGTGTTTTTGAATATGAGGTGGAAGCGGAGATACAACATTCATTTCTTTCCCAGCGGGCTACCGGTCCTGCATATGGCAGTATACTGGCATCCGGGGAAAATGCCTGCACCCTGCATTATGTGTCGAACAATCTGGAATGTAAGGATGGGGATCTGATACTAATGGATTTTGGCGCCGAATATGGTGGCTATAATGCGGATCTTACCCGCACGATTCCGGTAAACGGAAAATTCAGTAAAAGGCAGCGACAGGTTTACAATGCCTGCCTGCACCTGCATACGTATGCAAAAAATCTTTTGAAACCCGGCATAACTATTAACAAGTATCATATTCTGGTAGGAAAAGAAGCCGATATTATATTTCATAAAATCGGATTGATCTCCAAATCAGAACTGAAAAACTCCACGCCGGAGCAGCCGGCATACTGGAAATATATGTATCATGGAATATCCCATCATCTGGGTATTGATGTGCATGATCTGGGGCCGCGTGCCGAACCGTTGCGGGCAGGCATGGTGCTCACGGTGGAACCGGGTATTTATATACAGGAAGAAAAAATGGGTATCCGGATTGAAAACAATGTTTGGCTTACCAAGTCCGGAAATAAAGACCTGATGAAAGATATTCCCATAACGGCCGAGGAAATTGAAGCTTATATGAAGAAGGCGTAAGGCGTAAACGCAGAACGCTTTTGGATAACTAAATTACTATAAAACAAATCACTCCCATACTCCCATACTCTCACACTCTCACACTACCATGAAACAAATCCCCAATATCTTTACTCTTCTCAACCTGTTTTTCGGAGGCATTGCCGTGATATGCATTCTTCAAAATGGTATTACGATTATTTATTCCGATGAGGGGAAGCAGTTTGCCGATATTCCCGAACGCATCTGGCTGGCACCCCTGTTCATCGCTCTCGCGGCGGTGGTTGATTTCCTGGACGGATTTCTTGCCCGGCTTCTTAAACAGGCTTCCCCGCTGGGACGTGAATTGGATTCACTGGCAGATGTGGTGAGCTTTGGACTGGCCCCCGGTCTCATTATTTACCAGCTGTTAAGAATGAGTTATATGCGGCAGGAAGACGGGGCCGATATATCGATGATCTGGCTCCTGCCAGCCCTGATTCTTCCCTGCGCGGCAGCTTACCGGCTGGCGGTATTCAACCTGGATAATTCCCAGTCGAAAAGTTTTAAGGGCATCCCTGTGCCCGCGGTCGGTTTAATGGTCGCGTCTTTTCCACTGATCTACTGGACCCGGAATGCGGATTGGGTGGAGAATCTGCTCCTGAATAAGTGGGTATTGTATGCGACGGTGTTATTGCTTTCTTACGGGATGGTCTGCCGGGCGCCCATGCTCTCGTTTAAAGTCGGCGGGAAAGGAGATCCGCAACAGCTTCCCCGCATCCTGTTAGCCGTACTTGCGATCATTTCGGTCTTCTTTTTACACTGGCTGGCCGTACCGCTCATCTTCCTTTTTTACATTATCATATCTTTGGCCTTCAAAAACAGGATAGCATGAATTTTTCGGTGCAGGTAAAAGTGATGCCACTCAGGGAATTGTTGGATCCTCAGGGAAAAGCAGTCATGGGTGGCCTTCAGAATCTCGGAATCAAAACAGTGCAGGACGTTCGGATCGGTAAAACCATTCAGCTCCAGGTAGAGGCCGCCTCTTCCGATGAGGCCAAAAAGATTGCAGAAGAAGCAAGCAAAAAACTCCTGGCCAACCCGGTGATGGAGTATTACGAAATATCTGTTACATGAAAGTGTGGTAGTGTGGTAGTTTGGTAGTGTGGTAGTATGCCCGCTTTCACTTCCACACTACCACACTACCACACTCTCACACTCCCCAAATGTTATACCTCGTTCCATCGCCAATCGGAAATCTCCAGGACATCAGCTTCCGGGCGCTTGACGTGCTCAAAAAGGCCGACCTGATCCTGGCGGAGGACACGCGGAACTCCCTGAAGCTGCTCAATCATTACCAGATTATAAAGCCGCTCACGCCGTATCATCAGCATAATGAACATAAAGTATTGAGACATCTGGTAGACCAGTTGCTGCAGGGTAAAGTGATGGCTCTCTTAACGGATGCGGGAACGCCAGGGGTTTCAGATCCTGCCTTCCTGCTGGTGCGTGAATGCATTCAGGTAAATGTGCGGGTGGAATGCCTGCCGGGCGCTACTGCCTTCGTACCGGCACTTGTAAACAGCGGGCTTCCTATGAACCGCTTTTGTTTTGAAGGATTCCTGCCATTGAAAAAAGGGCGGCAGACGCTTTTGAAAAAATTATCTTCGGAAGAAAGAACCATGGTTTTTTATGAATCCCCTTTGCGCCTGGTAAAAACGCTGGAGGAATTCGTTGTTTATTTCAAAGCGTCCAGGAAATGTTCCGTAAGCCGGGAGCTTAGTAAGATATTTGAAGAGAATATCCGGGGATCTTTGGAAGAGGTGATTTCTCATTTCAAAGAAAAAACGGTTAAGGGTGAAATCGTTATCGTTGTGGAAGGAACCGGATAGACATTTATTTTTATTGCAAATTTTATTAATTATACCGGTTCTGATGAATTGTCCGGTAAAATAATGCCATATGTTGTTGCCAGTACATAAAAGATTAATTCGCTTTCTATGTTTTTCTCTGATCCTTCAAGTTTTTTCAAATGGTGTAACTGCCCAGCCAGGCTACTGGCAGCAGCACGTGAAATATACCATGGATATTGATATGAACGTTGTGACTAACCGGTTCACGGGAAAACAACTACTGGACTATACGAACCATTCTCCCGACACCCTGAAAAAAGTGTATTACCACCTTTACTGGAATGCCTTTCAGCCAAACAGTATGATGGATCTTCATAGTCGCAGCCAGGGAAAAACAATGATCAACGGGTCACCTGACTGGGACCCGAGGGTAACCGACCGGATCCAGAATCTGACGCCGGAAGAGATCGGGTATCAAAAAATCATTTCATTAAAAATGAATGGCGTGGCCCAGACTTATCAGATCGAAGAAACGATTTTGGAAGTGAAACTCAGCCGGCCCATTCTTCCAAACGCTACCGTACATTTCGAAATGGAATTTGAAGCGCAGGTGCCGCTGCAGATCCGCCGCAGCGGACGGGATAATCCGGAAACCAAAGTACGGTATTCCATGAGCCAGTGGTATCCGAAAATCTGTGAATACGATCGGGAAGGATGGCATGCAACGCCCTATATCGGTCGTGAGTTTTACGGAGTCTGGGGCGATTTTGATGTCAGTATACATATCGACAAGGCCTATATCCTGGGAGGTACCGGCTATTTACAAAATCCTCAGGAGATTGGATACGGATATGAAGCCCCGGGATCGAAAGTGGTGCGCTCAGCAGGTGAAAAACTGAACTGGCATTTTTATGCTCCCACTGTGCATGATTTTGTATGGGCTGCCGATCCCGAGTTTAAACATGTAACAAAAAAGATACGCAACGACCTGACCCTACATCTGCTGTATAAAACAACGAATGAACAGGAAGCGAAATGGCTGAATATTCTGACTACTGCCGAAAAAGCGCTTCCCTATATGGAAAAAACCTATGGAGCATACCCCTACAAACAATATTCGTTTATACATGGTGGTGATGGGGGTATGGAATACCCGATGGCAACCCTGTTAAAAGATGCCGGAGGCTGGATGCATGAATGGATGCATAGCTGGTACCAGGGAATGCTCGGAACCAATGAACTGAAATATCCCTGGATGGATGAGGGATTTACCCAGTACGCTGCAGCCCGGAACTGGGGCTTCCTGAATAAAGACAGTTCTGCCGAACAGACATTCGCAAGAGAATTTAAAAATTATTTTTTCCTGGCTAAAAGTAATTACCAGGAACCCATGACTACCTACGCGGATTATTTCTCTACCAATTTTGGGTATGGCCTGACGAGTTATAATAAGGGATCTGTATTTATGATTCAGCTCGGATATATCGTGGGCGAACAGACCCTTGATAAAATATTATTGGAGTACTACCGGGAATGGCGTTTCAAACATCCCGATGCAGGTGATTTTTTCCGCGTTGCCGAAAAAGTAAGTAACCTGCAACTGGACTGGTACGAGGATTTCTGGACGAAGAGCATAAAGAAAGTGGATTATGGTATTGACAGTTTATGGGAATTGAATGGGAAAACCAGGATACGGCTTCGCATGATCGGACAGGTTCCGATGCCCATAGACGTGCTGCTCCAGTTCAAGGACGGCAGTCGGGAACTCGCTTACATTCCACTCTATTCGATGTTTGGTGCCAAACCCGAAGAGGATAAGACCATTACCAGATTCGTTTATGAGCCCTGGAAATGGACAAGTTCTTCATATGAATTTGAAGTGAACCATAAACTCACCGATCTTAAACTCATTGAAATTGACGCCTCCCACCGGATGGCAGACGTGAACCGGAATAATAACCGGCTCGAACTCAAATGGTAGGTGTGTTCATCATTCATGATCTTCTGAAATATTTGTTGATTGCTTCCACCCGGTTGCCGACATGCAGTTTTTCATAAATATGATAAACATGCTTACGCACGGTTTCAGGACTGATGAAAAGATTGGAAGCAATTTCTTTGTAAAGCAGTCCAAGCGCCAGCTGTTGCAGGATTTCGTTTTCCCGGTTCGACAGGGCAGGCAGTGACTTTCCCTTTTTTGCATGCAACGGATTCCAGCCCACGCCTCCGCTGTCATTCACCTGAAATACACTCACCACTTTCCGGGCGATCAGTCCGCTCATGGGCGCTCCGCCTTCCTGCATTTCCCGCATGGCACGAAGCAATTCCCCCGGAGTACCGGGTTTCAGCATATAGCCGTTTGCGCCGGCACAGAGCGCCTCGAATATTTTGTCATCATCATCGGATACAGTATAAATCATGAACAGAATCTCCGGGTAATCGGGTTTTAGTTTACGAATGCCATCAATTCCCGATTCCCCGTTTCCCAGGTTAATATCCATCAGCACAACATCCGGTGTCATCAGCGGAATAAGCACAAGGGCTTCCTGCAATTCCGAATAACTTCCGACAAGTTCAAACCCGTCTGCTTCCGAGATCATTTTTTCCAAAACTGCGCGAACCGCGGCATGATCTTCTACGATGGTGACTTTTATCATGTAATAAAAATAACGCCGCCCAGATTGTCGGAAAGAGTAAAATCACCCTTAATTACAAAGAAAGATTTGATTAAAATACCTTGTTTTTACGAAGTGGATTTAATGCACACAGCATTAAACAGTTCGCTGATAGGGAACCTGTAGAATGTATTTTTCCCGGAAGGATTCTTCGGGAAAGATATCGAAGATTTCGTGTACATGAGGCCTGCTACCGCTTTCAGAAATTTCGGAGGCGAGGTCGCCACCCTTTAAACAGATCAGCCCGCTGGCCCTGGTCAGACCCGCAGCTGCCTGTGAGTCCTCGTTTTTCGGGATATTCTGAGGTCGCAGCAAAGGCCTTGCCCAGGACCAGAGATCCTTCAGCGGGGCAACGGCTCTCGAAATGGCGACATCGAATTTTCTCCCCCTGATTTCTTCAGCCCGGATATGTTCGGTACAAATATTTGTAAGTGAAATCGCATCTGCCACCGCGTCGACCACTTTCAATTTTTTTGCGATACTGTCCACAAGCTGAAAACGGGTTTCAGGAAAAAAGATCGCGAGCGGAATGCCCGGAAAGCCGCCACCCGTACCGATATCAATCACGTGGGTCCCGGGTGGAAAATCGAAAACGGCTGCTATGCTGAGTGAATGAAGAACATGTTTTTCGTATAGACTTCCAATATCTTTCCGCGAGATTACATTGATTTGCGCATTCCATTCATGATATATCCCTTCCAGCAATTCCAGCTGATGTATCTGTTCCGGTGTAAAATCAGAAAAGTAGCGGGTGATTATCTCCATTCCGCGCGCGGCTTCTTCCATAATGAAGGTGCAAAGATGATATAATATCCGATCATCCAGATATCCAGCAGGATCCAGAACGGGAAAAGATCCGACTCGCCCAGTTTTTTCATGCACCGGAAATAAACGATACCCTGAACAAGAAAGCGGACGCCGAAAACGGCGAGGGGCCAGGTCCATCCGCCCACCGGCTGATAAACCAGGCTCAATATAAAAGCCGGGTAAAATAAAATATGACTGAGCGAATAGAGGCTCAGCAGAAATTTATGCCTTGGCTTATAATACTTTCCCGTGGTATAGTGCCTTGTTTTCTGGCGCACCCATTCGCCAAATGTTTTTTTGGGTTCGGATACCGTAAAGGATTCCGGATCAATTACAATCCGGGTATTGACAGCCGTCGCCACTTTATTTATAAAAAGATCGTCATCACCGCCCGGCACATGGTTAATGGAAGAGAACCCTTTATTCTTCAGGAACAAGTCTTTTTTGTACGACAGATTTCTGCCGACCCCCATATAAGGCTGACCAGCGAGTGCATAGGAGAAATACTGGAGGGCCGAATGAAAGGTTTCGAAGCGGATCAGTTTATTCAGGGTGCCGGATTTTTTTTTATGCGGACTATAGCCCAGCACGATCTGTGTGCCATCGAGGTATCCGTCCTGCATTTTTTCAACCCAGAATTCACTTGAAGGAATGCAATCGCTGTCCGTCAGCACCAGCACTTCGTGGCGGGCTTCGCGGATGCCCATACTCAGCGGATATTTTTTTCCGGGAATGCCCTTTGCTTCATATTCGAGGTTTACGATATGGAGTCCCTTAAATGTTTTTTTGAATTCTTCCAGCAAGTACCTGGTATCATCCTGGCTGTTGTGATTGACCACGATCACTTCATGCGTGCTTTGATAGGTTTGTGAAAGTGCGCCCGGAAGGTTTTCGGCCAGGTTGGCGGCTTCGTCTCTTGCGCAAATGATTACGCTCACCGGATGTTGCTGGGACTTCACTTTTGATGGCTGCCGGTAAAAGGCGAGTCGCTGGAAAAACCAGAAATAATAAAAAAGCTGGATAAAACAGATAATACAAAACAGGGCGAACCAGATTTCATTCCAGGACAGGTAAAGGGGCAGTTTTATCATTCAGATGCAACAGTTAGTGTGGGATGGTAAAAATACGGATTTAAGGCATAAGGCTCAAGGCTTAAAGCGTAAGGCTAAACGCACAACGCCGAACGCCTAACGCTTAATGCTCAACGCTTACGGCTCAAGGCTCAACGCGTAAGGCTTAACGCCCAGGTCTTAACGCCTTTCTCTTATAAATGGTATTTTAATTTTATTCATGATCCGGACATAGGCCGGTTTTTGCAATTAATGCCCTATGCCTTGCACCTTACGCGTTAGGCGTTAGGCGTTAAGCGTTAAGCTTTTAGCCTTGAGCTTAAAAACTTAACTTGCGCCCGAAATGCCCCAGTTATCTTTTGAACTTTCAGGTAAGGATACTTCTTCCGCGGCAAGAGCCGGATTGATCCGTACGGGGCACGGGGAAATCGCCACACCCATTTTTATGCCGGTGGGCACGGCCGGCAGCGTAAAGGGGGTTACCGGTGATCAGCTCATAAACGAAATCCATGCAAAAATTATCCTGGGAAATACCTACCATTTGTACCTGCGTCCGGGTACGGAAGTGCTCGAAAATGCCGGTGGACTGCATCGGTTTATGAACTGGCAGCAGCCCATACTTACGGATAGTGGCGGCTACCAGGTTTTTTCACTGGCAGGTACAAGAAAAATTACGGAGGAGGGGGTGATGTTCAAATCGCATATAGACGGGTCGCCCCATATGTTCAGTCCGGAGAAAGTAATGGACATCCAGCGGAGCATTGGTGGCGACATTGTGATGGCATTCGACGAGTGCCCCGCCTTCGGAACCGGTTATGAATATGCAGAGAAATCCATGCATCTGACCCACCGCTGGCTGGATCGCTGTATCAGCCGGTTTCAATCCACCCCCGACCGATACGGGTATGAACAAAATCTTTTTCCGATCGTCCAGGGCGGCAGTTTTGAAAATCTCCGGCGCGAATCATGTCAATATATTGCATCCCGCAACGCACCCGGGAATGCCATCGGTGGTTTAAGTGTGGGGGAACCCGACGATGTGCTCTATGCTATGACAGCACTCTGCTGTGAACATTTGCCGGCAGAAAAGCCCCGCTACCTGATGGGTGTAGGGACACCCTGGAATTTGTTGGAATGCATCAGCCTGGGCATTGATATGTTTGACTGCGTGATGCCCACGCGCAATGGCAGGAACGGTATGTTATTTACTTCGCAGGGCGTGATCAATATCGACAATAAAAAATGGGAGCATGATTTTTCCCCGATCGACGACGGGATTGATTGTTCTTTCAGTAATAAATACAGCAAGGCCTATCTCCGCCATTTGGTAAAGAGTAAGGAGCTGACCGCGCTTACGATTGCCAGTGTGCACAATCTCGCGTTCTATCTGAATCTGGTGAAACAGGCGCGGGAACATATTCTCGCCGGTGATTTTTCTTCCTGGAAATTGCAGCAGGTGGCGGTTTTGAGAGAAAGACTTTAGGAAAGTATAAGAGTATAAGAATATAAGAGTGTAGTAATATTTAAATTTTATATTCCACTCCCATACTCCCATACTCCCATACTCCCATACTCTTATACTTTCCTAAGGTTTTTCTTTCCAAACATTATTGCTTTCGTCTGAATCGGGCAGCATCCGGTCGGGATCAATGGTAACGCTTTCGATTTTTCGGGTGGATGGATAACTGAACTTCCATTCCCCGCCCTTTTGCCAGATTTCAACCGGCAGGTTTATACGCCCGGTTTTTCCATCGATCTCTTTCACTTCTATGGTTACCGGCATCGGAAGTTTTTCCCGGTTTTGTATCGTAATTACTGAGCCGTTGGCCGGATTGGATTGTATATATTCTACATTGGTTACGGCCTGATCAACTTTCCAGTTGTTCAGGAACCAACCCCGCCAGAACCAGCTGAGATCTTCACCACTGCCATTCTCTATAGCATGAAAGAAGTCCCAGGGCGTCGGATGTTTATATGCCCAGTTGCGGATATAAAAACAGAATGCCGAATCAAATCTTGCTTCGCCCAGTATATCATAACGAAGCAATTCCAGTCCCATCCCCGGTTTCACGTAGGCATTTACGGCCAGGTATCGCGGATTGGTCACTTCCGGACTCGTCATGATTGCTTCGGCGTGTGGTTGAAAAAAACGTGCTGCACGTTCGCGGTACCTGGGGTTTTCTAAAAATTCTCCCTTGTTGAAATCCTGGTCGGCCACTGAATTGATAAACGTATTAAAGCCTTCATCCATCCAGGGAAATTTTCGTTCATTGGATCCTACAATCATGGGGAACCAGGTATGACCGAATTCGTGACTCGTTACACCCCATAATTCTTTTGCCTGGCTTAAGGTCAGGCAGAATACGATTCCAGGGTATTCCATTCCGCTCACCGGGCCCGCCACATTCACGGCGTTGGGATACGGATAAGGAAACCATCTGCGGGAATAATTCTCAATACAGCCTTTTACAAATTCAGTAGATCTTTTCCATCCGGAATCCAGGGCGGATTCCAGTGGATAAACCGACATGGCAAGAGATTTTTTTCCATCCGGCAAATTGATCCGCGCAGCATCCCATACAAATGCCGATGAAGAACCAAATGCCACATCGCGCGTATGATTGCATTTAAAATGCCAGACCAGTTTATTTTTTGAAAGTCTGCCGGTTTTATTTTTTACTTCAGCTTCGGTGCGGATCATCACGGTCTTATCGCTGGATCGCGCCATATCGAGACGTTTGATCTGGTCGGCAGTCAGCACTTCAGCCGGGTTCACTAATTCGCCGGAGGCAACGACGAGCTGACTCCCAGACGTAGTAATGCTGTAATCGTAGTTTCCGTAATCCAGATAAAATTCACCGGCGCCGATATAGGGAAGGGCATTCCACCCAAGTACATTATCGTATACGCACATGCGCGGATACCACTGGCCGATGGTATAGATCCATCCGAAAGCAGTTTCCAGACGCCCCATCCGGTCCGTGCCGTGTTCGGGAATTCCAAATTGATAAACAATATTTACTTTCAGGGAATCACCATGTGCCTTCAATGCGTCAGCCAGATAGATTTGCATCCGGGTATCGTCAATGATATAGTGAATTTTTTCTTCTCTGCCCTGGTAACTCACGGAAACGGAACGGATCGTATATCCGCCGTCATAACCCTTGTTGGCATACCGGCCGCCACCGTAAGGAGTTGATTTTTCTCCCCTTGAATCCGTTTTGTAAATATTCTGATCGAGCTGGAGCCATAAGAAGGGAAGGGACTCCGGGCTGTTATTTTTGTATGAAATCTGTACGCTTCCTGAAATCTGCTGATTCTCATCGTCCAGCGTTGCCTGGATATTGTAATTGGCTTCGTTCTGCCAGTATTTCGGACCCGGTGTTCCGGCGGCCGTGCGGACTTCATCCCCGAAAGCAGGATAAAAGATAGGCGCAAATGCTTCATGCTGGTCGTAGTTTCCCGAGGATTGCGGGAAACAGGTAACGGATATGGACAAAAAGGAGGCAAGAAAACACAGGCATTTCTTAGCAATCATTAATATGAATTTAAGGCAGCGAAGATAATTGGTAAAGTCCTTCTAAAACAGACAAAATGTGACAGCAGGTTGAGCCGGATCAACTAATTTGCGGCCTTAAGCATGAAGAAACTTGACTGGTACATACTGAAAAAATTCCTTACCACATTCGTGTTCACCATGCTCACGTTTACGGTCATTGCCGTAGTAATAGATACCAGCGAGAAAGCCGATGATTTTGTGAAATCAGGCCTCGGTACCTGGGATCTGGTCACGCACTATTTTATTGGGTTTATTCCCTTTATCATGTCGATGATCTTTCCGCTGTTTGTTTTCATTGCCACCATTTATTTCGCTTCGAAGATGGCGGGCCAGTCGGAATTTATCGCAATTCTGGCAGGGGGAATCCGGTATAACCGGATGTTGCGTCCGTTTCTGGTCGGAGCCATACTGCTTGGAACGTTTTTCTGGTTTGCCACCCAGTACTGGGTTCCCAAAGCCAACGAAATCAGAACCAATTTTCAATCCACCTATATCGACCCGCACAGTTCATATAACGCAGATCCTTACCGCACGAATAATTTTTATTTACGGGTGGATGCAGAAACCTATGTAGGGCTCCGGTATTACGATACCGCCAGGAAAACGGCCGGTGCATTCTTTCTCTCTAAAATAAAAAACAACCGGATCTATTATAATCTGCGTGCCGAAACCATGAAATGGGATACCGCTACCCGCAGCTGGATGTTGTCCAATGCGGTTGAACATACAAACGATGGATTAAAGGAAGCTGCGCGTTTGATTCCCTCCATGCATGTTAACCTGAATGTAAAGCCGGAGGAATTGAGAAGGGATGAATACCTGAAGGATAAGTTCACGACACCGGAATTGAAACGATTTATTCGGATGGAAGAAATACGTGGTTCGGAAGGTCTCAATACGTACAAGGAAGAAAGATACCATCGTGATGCGACACCATTTTCTGTAATTATATTAACGATGATGGGAGCTGTGATCGCGACCCGGAAAGTGCGGGGCGGCAGCGGACTCCTGATTGCGGTCGGACTTGTGATGGCGGCTGTATTTGAAATTATGGATAAATTTTCTATCACGTTTGCCACCAAGGGAAATTTCTCTCCGATGCTCGCGGCATGGATGCCCAATATCATATTCACCTGCGTTACGGGATGGCTTTATTGGAAAGCCCCCAAATAATTTTTTCAAACGATTTATTTTGAACATTCAGATCCAATGATTTGTTCCAACAGCATTCATGGATTAACTTTAGCAGCCTATACCAGATCATCCTTTAAACGAGCGGTATGCCTATCAAAGAAAGGTTCAAGGTCAAAGCAGATAGTCTCAATTCAGAGATAAAAGAGATTTTAAAAGAGCATGGTTCCAAAAAAATCGGCGAAGTAACACTCGCTCAGATCTACAGCGGAATGCGGGGAATGACCGGACTGGTCACCGAAACTTCTCTGCTTGACCCGCAGGAAGGAATCCGCTTTCGCGGTTATTCCATTCCTGAACTTCAGCAGAAATTGCCGCACGCCACGGCCTGCAGTGAACCGCTGCCCGAAGGTCTATTTTACCTGATGCTGCTCGGTGAATTACCGGAAGAAAAAGATGTGCAGGATCTAACGGCCAACTGGCAACGTCGCAGTCATGTTCCCAACTATGTTTTTGACGCTATCGAAGCGATGCCCGTAAATACGCATCCGATGACGCAGTTTGTTATTGCCATCATGGCCCTGCAAACAGAGAGCGTGTTTTCGAAGAAATATGCCGAAGGCATGAACAAAAAAGATTACTGGGAATGTACATTCGACGATTGCATGAACCTGATTGCCCGGCTTCCGCGGGTAGCTGCTTATATCTACCGCAGAAAATATAAGAAGGGGGAACATATTCAGCCGAACGGGCTGCTTGACTGGGCCGGAAATTTCGCCCACATGCTGGGTTATAAGGATGAAATATTCCAGGAGCTCCTGCGTCTGTACATGACCATCCATGCCGATCATGAGGGCGGCAATGTGAGTGCGCATACCACCCATCTCGTCGGGTCTGCGCTCAGCGATCCTTACCTGAGTTTCGCGGCGGGTATGAACGGACTGGCAGGTCCCTTACACGGACTGGCAAACCAGGAAGTGATAAAGTGGATACTTGAAATGCGGGAAGAACTGAATACCGAACTGCCAACCCAGGACCAGATCGTTACTTATGTAAAGAAAACACTCAGTGAAGGCAAAGTGGTACCCGGATACGGGCATGCTGTATTGCGCAAAACAGATCCACGGTTTACAGCCCAGATGGAATTCGGAAAGAAACATCTTCCGAACGATGCTCTTGTGAAAACGGTTTGGAATATTTACGAAGCCGTTCCGCCTGTATTACAATCACTGGGTAAGATAAAAAATCCATGGCCGAATGTAGATGCGCACAGCGGCGCCTTGCTGGTTCATTTCGGTCTCGTGGAATATGAATTTTACACGGTTTTATTTGGCGTCAGCCGCTCACTCGGCGTATTGGCCAGCCTGTGCTGGGATCGCGCACTGGGCTATTCTCTCGAAAGACCCAAATCCGTAACCACCGATAATGTGAAAGGCTGGCTGGCCGGGAAAGAAGAAATTTGGGGTGAATAAGATTTTTGGATACTCAAAACAGAGGAGCATTTAACACGAAGATTACCGCTATTTCCCTATTGGAAATCCATATTTAATTTCAATACTACATTCCTACATCTTCATATTTCATTACTACATATCCACATCTTCACAATTCCACATTGTGAAAATTCCACAGCCATTCTATAAGGCTTGAATAATATCATTCAGGATATCTTCGGCGTGTTCGAGTCCGCAGGAAATGCGGATGAGCCCGGGCGTTATGTTCACCGCCATTCTTTCTTCTTCGGTCAGCTTCGCATGCGTGGTGCTTGCCGGGTGAGAGGCGATGCTCCGGGTATCGCCGAGGTTGGCCGTGCGCGATAACATTTTGAGGCTGTCGAGAAATTTTATTCCGCTTTCCAGGCCTCCTTTTAACTCAAAGCAAAATAATCCGCCACCGTTTTTCATTTGCTTTTTTGCAATGGCATATTGCGGATGGGATTTGAGAAACGGGTATTTCAGCCAGCTGATCGCGGGGTGATGCTCCAGTTTTTCCGCTAGGAAAAAAGCGTTGGATGCATGCCGCTCCATCCGCACCTCCAGCGTTTCCAGGCTTCGGCTAAGCACCCAGGCATTGAACGGGGAGAGAGCGGGTCCGGTACTCCGGCAGAATAAATAAATTTCGTGAATCAACTTTTTACTTCCGAGTACAATGCCACCGAGTACGCGGCCCTGCCCGTCCAGCCACTTGGTGGCCGAATGTACAATCAGGTCCGCACCATACTCAACCGGCAGCTGGCCGATGGGTGTTGCGAAGCAATTGTCCACACAATAGATCAGGTTATGTTTTTTTGCCAGACTACCTACTATCTGCAGATCGATCAGGTCGAGCCCCGGATTTGTGGGCGTTTCCAGATAGATCATTTTGGTATTTTTCTGAACGGCGGCTTCCCAGGCGGCGGGATCACTGGCAGGAACATAGGTAAATTCGATACCGTATTTGGGCAGAATCTTCGTGATCACTGTATGTGTACTACCGAAAATCGCATTGCAGGAAATGAGGTGATCTCCTTTTTTCAGGAAAGTGAGCAGGGAAGCAAAGACGGCACTCATCCCGGAAGAAGTGGCAAAACCGGATTCCATCCCTTCCAGCACACACATGCGGTCAGTAAATTCCTGCACGGTCGGATTGGAAAATCGGCTGTAAATATTGTCGTCGGTTTCATCTGCAAATGCCGCACGCATTTCTTCTGCAGTATCGAAACTGAAACTGCTTGTCAGAAAAACGGGCGAAGAATGTTCCATTTCATTGGTTTGTTCAACGCGCGTGCGGATCATTTTGGATACGGGGTGCAATGACATATTTAAAATGTTTAGGATATGACTTTGGTTTCCCAAAGAATATGACAGCCGGCGCCCATCAGGGTGGCAGCTACGGAGCAATATTTTTCAACTGACAGGGCACAGGCTCGTTTTGCTTTTTCAGGATCGATGGGCCCCCTGAGTTCAAACAGGATCCGCACTTCCTTCCATTTCGTAGCTTCTTTACCGGTTTCCCGTTCTCCGTCGATGGCTATTCGGAAACCTTCGATTGTCTGTTTTTGTTTTTTCAGGATGGATACAACATCAATACCACTGCAGCTTCCGAGGCCCATGAGTAACATCTGCATCGGGCGGATGCCAAAATCCTGACCGCCGGTTTCAGTACTGGAATCCATTTTCACGGTATGACCGCTGGCATCTCTTCCTTCAAATCCATAATCATTACTAACCCGGTTGATTTCAACATGGATCATAAAAAAGATTTTTGCAAAGGTAATTCATGCATGTACTTATTTTGCATGCATAAATTTTGAAACAGAAGCATGGAGGAATTTCATCGTTATCAACCCTTTCCCCTTGAAAACGGCCAGATTTTGCCCGATATCCGGATTGGCTATCATACGTACGGCAGTCTGAATGCGGCAGGAGATAACGTTATATGGATTTGCCACGCGCTCACGGCCAATTCAGATGTGATCCGCTGGTGGCCGGGTATGGTCGGAGATCACCGGTATGTGAATCCCGAAAAGCATTTCATTGTTTGCGCCAATATCATCGGATCCTGCTATGGAAGCTCAGGTCCGCTCAGCGAAGACCCGGCAACCGGTAAACCGTATTACAGCAGCTTTCCCGCAATCACTATCCGGGATATGGTGGAAGCGCATATCCTTCTAAGAAAGCACCTGGGTATAAAACGAATTCATTTACTGATGGGCGGAAGTATGGGTGGTTACCAGGCCCTGGAATGGTGCCTGATGGAACCAGCCATCATTCAGGATCTCTTTTTAATCGCCACTTCAGGGGCAGAAAGTGCCTGGGGAATCGCTGTACATGCCGCCCAGCGCCTGGCAATCGAGGCAGATGCCACCTGGCTTGACCGTGCAGAAGAAGCCGGAACGCTGGGTCTCCGGGCCGCTCGGGGCATCGGCATTCTCACGTACCGGAATTATGCCATCATGAAAGAAAAACAATCGGATCCCGATGTGGAAAAGCTGGACAACTACCGGGCTTCATCTTATATTTCATACCAGGGAGATAAGCTCTCAAGGAGGTTCAATGCTTACAGTTACTGGCTGCTTACAAAAGCTATGGATAGTCACCAGATTGCCCGTGGCCGGGGAGGCGATCTGAAAAAGGTATTGTCGACCTTTACACAGCGCACGCTGATTGTCGGCATTACCAGCGATATACTTTGTCCGCTGGCGGAGCAGGAATTTCTCGCCGCCCATATACCCAACAGCACACTGGTCTCCATCGACTCAATCTATGGTCACGATGGCTTCATGGTGGAAGCGGAAAGGATTGGACACTCACTTCAGAAGTGGATGTGAGGCAAGTATAAGAGTATGGGAGTATGGGAGTAAATTAAAACATATCAAACCCTCATATTCTTATACTCCTATACTCTTATACTCTTATACTAATTCAGGTTCAGCCTTCCCTGATAATACTCCAGAATTTTCGTTCTGAAAATATAATTATACCGGGCGGCACTCAGATTCAGATTAGCGCGGTCAACATTATTTTTGGCAATTACATAATCCACCGAAGTGATCACACCGGCATTGAATCGGATTTCCGCTGTACGAAATGATTCTCCATACGCATTAACCTGATCCAGGTAGCCTTTATATTGTCCATATGCGGAACGCAGATTCTGCCAGGCCTGTTCCACGAGTTGCTGCAGCTGATTTTTAGAGGCATTCGCCAGCACCCGGGCATTTTCATAATTCAGTTTGGCGGTCTTTACATTATTCCGGGCCGAAAAATAATTCAGGATCGGAATGTTCAGTTGCAGTCCGAAGGTTTGGAAACGGTTGTTTTTTATCTGATCCCCAAAGGCGGTTTTCTGAACGGGAAAGTTGTCGACCAGTACGGGATATGTGGTGGTACCCGTATTTACATATTGTCCGGTGTTGCCCGGTACAGCTGTGCTGTTTGGTACATCGCTCGTCGCGATACTGGAAAAATTGGAGTTCAGATTACCAAACAGTATGAGCGTGGGATATAATTTTCCCCGCGCAGAGGCAATATTTTTCTGATAGGATTCCACCCGGAGATCAGTAGCCTTGATGTTTGGGATGATCTGGAGGGCTGTTTGAAAAATACTGTCGGAACTGCTTCTCAATTCGGTCACATCTGCATTCATGTTTACCATTTGATAGGTTGCATCTTTCTGGTAGGGAACATTCAACACATTAAACAGATTTACTTTGGCAGTTTCCAGGGCATTGTCGGCATTCACCACATTCACGAGGTCACTGGCGTATTGACCCTTCAGATCAAATAATGTGGCGGGTGGAATGGCACCTTGTGCATTTTGAATCTCCAGCCTGGCCACCTGGGCTGAGTCCACGGACGCCTGCCTGTGTGCGATGTCCAGCGTTTCCTGATTGCTAAGCACAGTGAGATAATTGAGAATAACACTGAGTGTGATATTATCTTTCTGCTGTTGCAGATCCATTTTGCTGGCATTGTAATTCAGGGCATTGGCCTTGATGGCATTGATATAGGAGAATCCGTTGAATAGTACCAGGTTGGCATTCAGGGAATAGTTGCCTGATCCGTTTTGAACGTCTACATAACTATTGCTGATATTACTGATGCTGCGGCCATAGTTAGCCTGCTCTGACAGGGTTCCGTTGATCGAGGGAAGCAGATTGTCCTTCGATTGTTTAAATAACACGCCATTCTGCTCCAGCTGAATCTGGCTTTGCTGGACCTGTAAATTATTTTTAATGGCCAGATCCACGCATTGCTTTATCGTCAGGTATTTGGTGCTGTCCTGACCATACCCGGTGAAATGACATATCAGAGCGAAAAATAAAACCCATCTGCTGTACCGCTTCATCTTTACTTCTTTTAAATAGTTACCGTTTTTTCTATCCGGCCGTCGAGCAGGTGAATAATCCGTTTGCCGTAGGCGGCATTCTTCTCAGAATGTGTTACCTGAATAATGGACACTTTGTCTTCCTGGTTGAGTTTTGTAAACAGTTCCATGATTTCCTCGCCCTGTCGGGAATTCAGGTTTCCCGTTGGTTCATCTGCCAGGATAAGTTTGGGTTTGGCAACCAGCGCCCGGGCAATTCCTACCAGTTGCTGCTGGCCACCTGACAGCTGGGTTGGGAATAAATCCTTTTTGCCCACCATCTGGAAACGGTCGAGTATATCGGCTACGATTCCTTTGCGTTCGGAGCCCTTGATGTCCTGGTAGATCAGCGGCGTTTCAATATTTTCATATACCGTGAGTTCGTCGATCAGGTGATAAGCCTGAAATACAAACCCGATATGGCTTTTATAGAGATTGGACCGTTGTTTTTCCTTTAATTTAAATACCTCCTGGCCCATGAAGTCATAGTCTCCTTCAGACGGCGTGTCGAGCATGCCGATGATATTCAGCAGCGTGGATTTACCGGAGCCAGAGGGACCCATCACGGAAACAAATTCTCCTTCTCCGATTTCGAGGTTGATATCCTTCAGAATAAAATTCCGGATATTCCCCTGGTTTATCCATTTTGAAATGTGTTCGAGCTTGATCATTTTATTTATTTTCTAATGTCGTTTTAAGGTTCGTTGTTTTCGTTGGTCGTTAAGTGTTGAGCGTTAAGCGTTGCGCATTACGTCTTGCGCCTATTCCGATCTCAGACTCACCACCGGATTTGAAACAGCTGCTTTGATTGCCTGAAAGCTGACGGTAAGTATGGCAATGAGGGCAGCTGTGAGCGCCGCCACGGCAAATACCCACCAGGCAATCGGTATCCGGTAAGCGAAATCCTGTAACCAGGTATGCATGGCAAACCAGGCAATCGGTGATGCAATAATAATGGCAACAGCCACCAGTTTCAAAAAGTCTTTTGACAACAGATTTACAATATTGGAAACCGATGCGCCCATCACTTTGCGGATGCCAATTTCTCTTGTCCGCTGCATCGTACTGTACGAAGCCAGACCCAGTAATCCAAGGCAGGATATGATGATGGCCAGCACTGCAAAATTCAAAAACAGTTTCCCGAATCTCTGCTCAGACCGGTATTGTTTGTCAAAGAAATCATCCAGAAAAAAATAACTGAACGGCCTTGCGGGAATCAGCGTGTTCCACTTTTGTTCTATGGAACTGATCGTGCCCGGTAAATGACTGGCAGATACTTTTATGGAAACCAGGGAGCAGCCATTGGGTTCAATGCGCATGGACAGGGGTTTAATTTCCTCCTGCAGCGACTTAAAGTGAAAGTCCTTAATCACGCCGATGATTTTCCCCTTCCGGCCCCACTGGTCGAAGTTCCGGCCCACGGCATCTTTGGGCGACCGGTAACTGAACAGTTTTACGGCCGCTTCATTCAGGATCATCGCCTGCGTGGTATCTGTCATGAAGTCGCGGGAAAACATTCGTCCCGCGGCCATCTTAATATCATATTGTTTCAGGTAATCGAAGTCGACAAAATAAAGATCCAGGTTCGCGATCTGCATTACGCCTTTTGCATTTTCGATCTTTGAGTAGGCACCCATATTGCCGCCACCCGGTACACTGGACGACATGGTTACTGATTTTACATCGGGTAAACCCTGCACAGCATGCATAAACGCGTCCCTGGCAGGATCTCCGTTAGAGTTAATCACCATCATTTGGTCCTTGGAAAAACCCAGATCCTGCTGGCGCATAAATTTCAGCTGTAAATAGACTACGATCACGGAAATGATGAGCGCAATGGAAATTGTAAACTGTGCTACGACCAGTATCTTCCGAAGGCGGATCCCTTTGGAACCTGTTGCAAAACGTCCTTTCAATACGGCAACCGGCTGGAACGAAGACAATACCAGGGCCGGATATACACCGGCGAGCAGACCAATCACAATGCTGCCAAGAAAAAGGATGCCGATGAAGCCGCTATGCTGGAATATTCCGGTACTGATTGTTTTTCCAGCCAGCGTATTGAAGGAAGGAATTAAAATCGCAGCCAGGCCGAGTGTAATCAGAAATGCGATCAGGCATATGATTACGGATTCACCGATAAACTGCCGCGTGAGCTGGGGTTTGCCGGCGCCTACTACTTTGCGGATACCGACTTCCTTGGCCCGCTCCGCCGAGCGGGCCGTTGTCAGATTGATAAAATTGAAACAGGCAATCAGCAGAATAAAAACCGCCACGATGGAGAATATATAAACGTTCTTGATGTTCCCGGTCTTACTGTCATCGCGGGTGGAGCGCAGGTACACATCCCGGAATTTTTCCAGCATCAGCGTCGGAAACATATTATATTGCTTCATTTCTGTGCCGTTCATTTTTTCCAGAAATGCCGGAAGCTGTTTTGTAAAAGCCGCAGCGCTCGTACCGGGTCTCAATAAAACATATGTCGTATTTCCATAGTTACCCCACTGATCATTCAGCGTCGGATTTAATTTACGTGTAAGGGTATTCATGGATACCAGCATATCTGCCTTGATTGTCGAATTTTCAGGCAGATCCTGCATCACACCCGTAACCTTCGCTGTAAATCCTTCACCGGTGAGTAAAACGGTTTGTCCTATCGGATCCGCGTTGCCGAAATATTTTTTCACGGCCGATTCAGAAAAAACAATATTCAGCGGCTCATTGAGCGCCGTTCTGGGATTTCCTTTTATCAGCTTAAAATCAAATACCTGGAAAAAAGAGGAGTCTGCATACAGGGAATTCAATTCCTGGAACTTCACATTTCCTTTTCTAACCAGCAATTCATCGCCCGTCGTGCGCACCGATGCTTCAACCTGCGGTAAATCGCCCATGGTTAAATGCGGACCTACCGCCCAGCTGGGGCCGCTGATCTTCATTGTTTCCGAAGGCGTTTTAAGATCGCAGACAATACGGTAGATCCTGTCTGCTTTGCTGTGCATGTTATCGTAACTCATTTCAAACCGCACATACAGAAAAATCAGGAAGCAGGCAGTCATACCAACGGTGAGTCCCAGAATATTGATCCCGGAAAAAACGCGGTGCCGCCAGAGATTTCTGAATGCGATTTTGAAATAGTTCTTTAACATGATGTCATTTTAAGGCACAAGGCATAAAGCACAAGGCTTAACGCTAAACGCACAACGCTTAACGCCTGTTTGCGGGCTGGGTTGACTGGTGAAATGCACTCCCATACTCCCATACTCTCACACTCTCACACTCTCACACTTTGTTTAAGGCTTCGCCTTAAACAAGGATGTTCTCCGTAACCGTTTGTCCATCCAGCATACGAATGATACGGTGACTATACCTTGCGTCGTGCTCCGAGTGAGTAACCATGATGATAGTAGTACCCTGTTCATTGAGATCGGTAAGAAGTTCCATCACTTCATTACCATTGGATGAATCCAGGTTTCCGGTCGGTTCATCCGCCAGGATCAGCTTCGGCTTATTAACCACGGCACGGGCTACGGCCACCCTCTGCTGCTGACCTCCGGATAACTGCTGGGGATAGTGATTGCGGCGATGCATGATCTGCATCTTGTCCAGCATTTCTTCCACTCTTTTTTTCCTTTCGTCGCCCTTCACACCCAGATAGATCAGGGGAAGTTCCACGTTTTCAAAAACGGTGAGTTCATCGATCAGGTTAAAACTCTGGAACACGAAACCGATATTCCTTTTTCGCAGGTCGGCTCTTTTGCGTTCGTTGAAACCGGCTACTTCAATATTATTGAACAGGAAGCTGCCGCTATCCGGGTCGTCGAGCAGGCCGAGAATATTCAATAAGGTTGACTTGCCGCAGCCTGAGGGTCCCATCACGGCAACGAATTCTCCTTCATTCACCTGGAATGAAAGCTTATTGAGGGCAATGGTTTCTACTTCTTCTGTCCGGTAGATCTTCTCCAGATCGTGAATCTTTATCATTGTTTTTGCTTTATACTGTGAATGAGGGTTATTTATTTTTTGAGAATGAGTTCCTGCATCGTTCCATAATTTTCATAACTGCTCGTTACCACTTTGTCGCCCGGATTCAGTCCCTGCAATACTTCATAGAATTCCGGGTTCTGGTTTCCCAGCTGGATATCGGCCCGATAAGCCGTTTTTCCGTCTTCGGCGACTTTAAAGATCCAGTTGCCGCCCGTCTGCTGATAAAATCCGCCACGCGGCACCAGCACCGCCATTTTTTCTTCACTAAGTGCCAGCAGGATCTGAAGGGTCTGACCCCGGCGGATGCCCTTGGGTACAGTGCCTACAAACGACATGTCCACCTGGAAATGACCGGCCGTAACCTGTGTATATACCTTAAAGATCTTCAGATCGTAGTTGCTGTCGGCAAAAGTGAATTTGCCCTTCAGTCCGGAATAGATCCGGGAGATATAATGTTCGTCCACATCTACCCGGACTTTAAACCCGGTGAGAACATCGATCTGTCCCAGCCTTTCACCCTGTTTCTTATTCTGTCCGATTTCCGCATCCAGGGAGGTCAGCTGACCATCCACCGGCGAGCGTACTACCAGGTCGCCCGATTTCTTCTTAAGTACGTCCATGGCCATCTGGGAACCCTTCAAAAGTTGCTTGGACTGTTCCACCTGCTGCACATTGGAAACGGAGTCCTGCGACATGATCTGGTCGGTCAGTTTTTTCTTCTGAACATAATAATCGTAATTATTCTTGGATTGCTGGAATTCCTGCGAGCCGATAGCTTTTTTTTCATACAAGACTTTGTCCAGTTCGTAGATCCGTTTTGCTTCCCGAAGCAGGCTTTCCACATCTGTTACCGCATTTTGCTTAGTTACCGTATTCTGCTGGGCAGCGTTATTGGCGATCTGCATCTGGGTAAACAGGTTATATACCTGGGTCTGCTGCGTAACCATCTGTAACTCAATGTCCGTGTTGGACAGGCGCAGGATGGGTTCACCCTTTTTCATGATGGTTCCGTCCTCCACATATTTTTCCTCTACCCGGCCGCCTTCAGTAGCATCCAGGTAAATACTGCTGATGGGCAGAACGACTCCGTTTACCGGGATGGTTTCCTGGAAAGCGCCCTTTGAAACGGTGGCAATCGTGATCCGGTCCAGATCTACATTCAGGCGTGACTTGCCGGAAGTGAAATAATAGCTGCCGAAAGCCAGTAAAACCAGGGCGGTTATCCCCCCGATCGTTAATAGTCTTTTAGTGGACCACTTCTTTTTCTTTATTACCCTATCTACCATGGGATGAAATGTTTTTTTAAAAAACACCCGGTATAAAAATACCCGGTGATATTATCATAGCTGAAACTTAGAAAATACGGATAGGATAAATGCAACCACGTGCCAGAACCTAATGACAATGATTTACAATAATTTATAAATGGCCCCCGGCTGGTGCCGGTCGTTTCTGATACAGGAACTGTTCGCTTTCGATACAGGGGTCAGGACCCCGATTCCCATTAAAAAATTAATTGTCACCATCTTATATTAGAGTAAACTTGTGGCATTGTTTTGTTGCATCCTTGAACTAATATTTTAAAAGCCATGGTTTTAAAGAACGCACGTATTCTGGTTATAGACGATGATGTGGACATTCTGACGGCGGTACGCCTGCTACTGAAAACAGAGGCAGCGGAAGTGCTGACGGAGAAAAATCCTGAAAATATCCGGTCCATCTTATATAAGAATCATTTCGATGTGATTTTACTGGACATGAATTTCAACAGCGCCATAAATACCGGCAATGAGGGCCTGTATTGGTTGCGCAAGATAAGCGAATGGGACGCAGCAGCCTCCGTAATTATGATCACCGCATACGGGGACATCGATCTGGCGGTCCGCTCCCTGAAGGAAGGCGCTGTCGATTTTGTGGTTAAGCCCTGGCATAATGAAAAGCTGACAACGACGATCCGCGAGACACTCCAGAAGAAGGACGGTTCTGCGCCGGTGAAATCGGCCGAAACACCTGCCGGTCAGGGACAAACGCCATTTATTGGCCAATCTGTGCCGATGAGGGATATATTGAGTAAGGTGGAGAAAATCGCTCCGACCGATGCGAATATCCTCATCATGGGTGAAAACGGCACGGGCAAGGATCTGATGGCACGTATGATCCATGAACGGTCGGGCCGCGCAACCAAACAATTTGTGAAAGTGGACGTGGGGGCACTGACCGAAACCTTATTTGAAAGTGAACTGTTCGGTCATAAGAAAGGAGCGTTTACGGATGCCCGTGATGACCGCACCGGGCGCTTTGAAATGGCAACGGGCGGTACCCTGTTCCTGGATGAAATCGGAAATATCACTCTTCAGCAACAGGCCAAGCTTCTGTCGGTACTTCAGAACCGGCAGGTATCCCGGCTTGGATCCAATCTGCTGATCCCGATCGATATCCGGCTGATCTGCGCCACCAACCTCCCGCTTTCGGAACTGGGTAACGAATCCAGGTTCCGGAAGGACCTGATTTACCGGATCAACACGGTCGAAATAACGATGCCACCCCTGCGGAAAAGGCCGGATGATATTCCGACCCTCGCGCGGGAGTTTGCCCATATGTATGCCGGCAAATATTTAAAGCGTTCCCTGGAACTGGATAATAAGGCCATCGAGAAACTGCGGGCCTATCATTTCCCAGGTAATGTGCGGGAACTGCAGTACAGTATCGAGCGGGCGGTGATCATGTGTGAGGGCGATGAGATCCGCGCGGAGGATATTATTTTTTCACCGCTGGAAAACATCAAAGAACAGGATGAGACCGACACCGATAATTTTACCCTCAGCACGATCGAGAAAAACACCATCCTGAAAGTGATCGAGAAACACCAGGGCAATATATCGCGCGCCGCGCGTGAGCTCGGACTTACCCGCACCGCGCTTTACCGGCGGCTCAGCAAATATGATATTTAAATGCTTAAGGCTTAAGGCGCAAATCTGAACGCTGAACGCAAAACGCTAGCCGCCAACTGTCAACCGCCAACCGTCTATTATGTTTAAACGTTTCGAACTTCGTATACTTATCCGCGTTATATTTCTGTTCGCGGTACTCTGCCTGGCAGCCATCACCGTAATTCAGGCACAATATATCTATCTCATCATCCTGGTGCCGGTTCTTGCCTGGCAGATGGCTGATTTTTACCGCTTCTTCCGCAAAACACAGGATGAACTGGAGCAGTTCGTGGAGTCGATCCATTACCGCGATTTTTCACGTCATTTTGATGTGAGCCATGCGCCGGTGGAGTTGAAAACCATGCGCAAAGGGTTTAATGATATCAACAGTACGTTCAAAGTAATCAGCCGGGAAAAGGAAACGCAGTATCTCTATCTTCAGAAAATTCTGGAGCTGGTGGAAACGGGAATCCTTTCCTTCGAAGTGGAAAGCGGAGATGTGGTATGGATGAATGATTCACTGAAAAAGATTCTGGGCATTCCCTATCTGAAGACGCTCCATTCGCTGGAAAAAAGGGATACGTATCTTTTTAAGGAAATCAATCAGCTGCAACCAGGAGCCGGCAAAATTATTTCCATTTCCAAAGACAATGGAATAGTGAAAGTGCTGGCATCCGCAACTGCTTTTCAGACTGATAACAAAACGTACAAACTGGCGGCCTTTCAAAATGTAAACGAAGCATTGGATGAAACAGAAGCAAAGGCCTGGCAGAAATTACTGAGTGTGATGACCCACGAAATCATGAATTCCGTGGCACCCATTTCTTCCCTCGCCGATACGATGCTGGACAGGTTACAAAAGGCCCGGGAATTTATGAATGAACAGCCGGCAGCCGTGGAAGACCTGGAGCTGGGTATCGAAACCATCCGCCGAAGGAGTGAAGGCCTGTTGAAATTTGCTGAGACTTACCGGAACCTGAACAAAATCGTTGCACCCACGGTAAAAAAAGTTTACCTGCGGGATATGTTTGAGAACCTGCACCAGCTGATGCTGCCGACCCTGCAACAGAAAAACGTGGAACTGGAAATCATTTTGCAGAATCCCGATCTTTCCTACGAGCTGGATGCCACGCTGATTGAGCAGGTGCTGATCAATTTACTCGTGAATGGTATTGAAGCGGTGAAGGACAAACCGAAACCCCGGATCCAGATGTCCGCCTTTTCGGTGACCGGTAGTAGTAAGATCAATATTAAAGTCGCCGATAACGGATGCGGTATCCCGGCTTCGCTGATGGACCGGATCTTCATTCCCTTTTTCAGCACCCGTAAAAACGGAAGTGGCATCGGGCTGAGCCTATGCCAGCAGATCCTGCTTCTGCATAAAGGCAGCATCCAGGTACAGTCCGTCGAAAATGAAGGATCGGCGTTTACTTTACATTTGTGATTAGGCGCAAGGCTCAAGGCTCAAGGCTCAATGCTCAACGCTTAACGCCGAACGCTTTTTCCGTCAACCGTTCCCGCACATGCGGGATCAACGGTCAACTGCCAACTGCAATTCATGAGGCAAATAGTAAAAATAGGAATCACTGACTGCGGAAAATTCGACAATTACCGCCGTTGGATAGAAAGTTCCGGAGTGGAAGTGATCAGGCTGGGTTTTCAAAGTCAGAATGCCGGCGAAGTGGAAAAATGTGACGGCGTGGTATTCAGCGGTGGCGAAGATCTTCAACCCGGACTATATGGAAAGCCGGAATATGTGGAGGCCTACGGGCTCAAAGAGATCATACCTGAGCGTGACAAGTTTGAATACCAGGTGCTGGAAAAAGCCTTTACTGCCTGTAAACCGGTTCTTGGCATCTGCCGGGGACTGCAACTGATCAATGTCTATCTGGGTGGAACGCTTGTGCCGGATATCCCCACTCTTTTTCATTCCAGGAACCATGGTAAGATCAATGGCGTCGACCAAACCCATTCCATAGTTGTGGAAGAAGATTCCCTGTTGAAGGCAATTTGCGGAGCAGAATCCGGGATTGTCAATTCAGCCCACCATCAGTCGGTCGATCAGTTGGCCGGCCCGCTGAAAATTACGGCATATGGCGAGCCCGATATCGTGGAGGCCATGGAATGGAAGGAGCCGGCAGATAAATCCTGGCTTTTGATGGTACAATGGCACCCGGAACGCATGAAAGATCCGGAATCCCCATTTTCCGGTGCTGTGAAAAATGCTTTTCTGGAAGCCGCACGCAGGGATTTGGCAAAGAACACGCAAACAAACCGGCGTACATGAAAACCCTTAGACAGGTCGATCCGCCGGAACGAATCTTCGTTCAATCGTATTCGTGGAAAGCTGGCAATTGATTTGATGGTAGAGAATAGGTGGAAAAATGTAGATAAAATTCGATTCCTGTCGCTTATAATTCAGTGGACTATCCTATTTTTGTTCTATATCCTGTTAAATACCGCGTTTTACAAAATCCCATCCATTTAAAGGCCTCACCGTCGTCCCCTCCGAAAGCAGTTCCATATCTGTTGCAAACCGGCGTTCACAAAATCGTCCGAGAGCGTTTTCTGTAAAAAACCGACGAACAGATTAATAATTGTATATGAAAAAATTTTACATTCCGATTTTCGCAGCGGTTTTTCTACTATCATCGTTTTTATCGCAGGGGCAGGTGTTCAATTCAATTACATCGAATCCGAATGCTTATACATTGGATGATGCCCGTTTTTGGCAGGGTGGTATACAGCCAGGCAATCCATGTGACCATTGTACCATCAATATTTTTTCGGATGTGACCATGGTACCACAAAATGGCGGAACAGTAGCCGGCGGCGGCACTGCGACATCGGATCCGGCAGACGACGGACCATGGCTGAACGACGTAGTGGTGAGTAACAGTACAATAAATATCTATGGTGCCGCCACACTTACCATTAATACCTATGTCGAATTTTTCGATTCCCGGTTTACGTTGGGAAATGATCCTACTTCGCCCGAAAGTATTGCCTTTAACGACCAGCTGGACCTGAATGGTACTTCGTCCTTCCAGTTGGCAAATCAGTTTAGTTCAGTTACTACCAGTGGAATTCCCGGAAAAACAATTTTGGGCCCTCATTTAGTAGGGGGAATCTTTCATATTGCTGGTATTTATACTATCCGAACTGCCACACCGGGGCCTGTCGGTGTTGTTGATAATACGATGAACAGTAAGGTATCTGGAAATTACAGTAACACATTTATCCTTCCGGGTAATAAGTATACGCTGAATTGTGGAGCGTCTAATCCATCAAATTTGTGTGGGCAGTCTGTTGTTTATGGTCCGGCTATTACTCAATATGATCCGGGAACTGATTTTTACACTTTTGCGTTATCAATCACCCTTCCGGTTGTATTAGTTGAATTTATAGCCAACAAATCGGATGATGGTTCGGTAGGCCTGATCTGGGCAACTTCACAGGAACAGAATTCGGCGTATTATGATGTGGAAAGAAGCGGCGACCAGGTCGCCTGGACCAAAATCGGATCGGTTAAAGCAAAGGGATATGCTTCCACGACTACCAATTATAGTTTCTCGGATAAGCTTCCGCTGGATGGCAATGGTTATTACCGGTTGAAGATGACGGATCTTGATGGTAAGTATACGTACAGCAGAACAGTTGCTGTGACGTCGGCTACGAACAGCCAGCCGCTGGTTATTTACAGTAATCCGTTCAGTGATCAGATCCGCCTGAAAATAAATGTATCGAGGGCCCAGAATTTAATCATGACGGTTTCGGATATGCTGGGTAAAACCTATATCAACCAGAACTACCATGCACAACCGGGAGATAATTTCCTGAACCTCCTTCCTAAAGCAGGTGGCAGCGGAATGTATATCCTGCGCATCCATGGCGACAGTTACGATCAAACCGTTAAACTCGAAAAGCAATAAAATAACCTGATAATCACGATTCCTGCATGCCACTGTCCCGGACCAATACTCCGACAGTGGCATTGCTTTTTAATCTGGCAGTTCCATGAATACTCTTCCGGGCGCACTGATATTTGATCTGAACGGTACCATGATCAACGACATGGAATTCCATATACGCAGCTGGACGGAAATTCTGAACCAGGATCTGAAAGCCGGATTGAGTTCTGAAGAAATAAGGAGCCAGATGTATGGTAAGAATTCGGAATTGCTGGTACGCGTATTTGGCGAAGGGCGGTTTACAGATGATGAGATGGAATACTGGTCCGTCGAAAAGGAAAAAAGATACCAGAAAGCCTATCTCCCTCATATGCAGCTTATCAAAGGCCTCGATGTTTTACTGGAGAAAGCATCCGCGAAAAATATTCCCATGGCCATCGGCTCGGCCGCCATTCCTTTTAATATTGATTTTATCCTGGATCAGCTGGATATCCGGAAATATTTCAGTGCCATCGTGAGTGCAGAGGATGTGGTGATCAGCAAACCCCATCCGGAAACATTTCTTAAAGCTGCTGCGTTATTAAATACAAAACCGGAAAATTGCCTGGTATTTGAAGACGCACCTAAGGGCGTTGAAGCCGCAGGCCGTGCCGGCATTCCCTGCGTTGTGCTGACTACGATGCATCTGCGGGATGAATTTCCGGATGCCGCGCGTATCCTGGCTTTTATAAAAGACTACACGGACCCGTTTATTGTTTCTCTTTTAGTGTAAGTTGTTTGTAGGCTTAAGGCGTAAAGCTTAACGCCCAAGCATAACGTATAACGCATAAAGCCGAATGCATAACGCGTCCTTATCCGGACTACGAACTCCTTTTTCGGAAAAATTCTCCCAAATCCGGAACAAAAAAGCAGTATGCCAATTCGCAAGGGCTTCATTTTCAGGTGATCTTTCTTTGGTATGGGGATTGAATTCTCAGGGACAAACCTACTCAACATGATTCAGGATATGACAGTAACGTTTCTAAGTCAAATAGTAAAAGAATTAGAGAATGCATTATTTATGTCGGAGTCCAATGCCCTGGTAAACCTGCCGACACATATAGTACGTGTGACCGAAGTAGATGAAGAAGGAAATATCTGGTTCATTATACCGAAGCCTACCCAGGTGGTGGAATCGTTTTCAAAAGAAATGCCGGCCAAGCTGGACTTCTTTAAAAAAGGGAAAGAGTTTTTTCTGAAAGTTTCCGGAATTGCATCCATTATATGGTCGGCGGATGAAATGAAACAGACCAAACTTATCCGCCAGTATGCCGGATCCTTTGAAAAAGACAATGTAGTAGCAGTGCGGGTGAAGGTTGAATATTCTGAATACGTAAATAAAAATAATAAGCCGAGTTCCAACCCTTTTCTTAATGTGGGAACGCAGGTGTATAACTGGTTGTTGAATCCCCTTTTTAACGCTTAACCCCTGAGCCAAAGGCAGGGCCCAAAGCCTCGAGCCAAAGCCCGATGCCTTTATGGTCGATGATGAAAATCATTGGCCATTTTTTTTTGTGGTATATGCTTTCATTTGAAGCTATTGATCTTATTAATCCATCACGGGAGATCTTTAGTTTTTTCTCTCACTGATCCGGTTAACGAAACAAATATGGGCCATGCGT
>Ga0206904_1035_pt1 | contig 36293 bp, 35 predicted proteins | sample Alteio_BWOrgHeat_42_FD_152981 | JGI IMG/M metagenome (GOLD analysis project Ga0206904, IMG submission 152981) | Enriched cells from forest soil in Barre Woods Harvard Forest LTER site, Petersham, Massachusetts, United States -... | ecosystem: Environmental > Terrestrial > Soil > Temperate forest >...
TGTCAAAATCAGTCATAGCGCCCCTTGTATCACCTAAGCCACCCATTGCTGTGCCCCGGGCCACCAGGAATTTTCCGTTCTTGGTGTATGGAGTAACAATTTTATTAAACAGTAATAACGCTTCGGAATATTGCCTTTCATCAATCAATATTTTACCAAGCCTTAAGTAAGCCTGCTGATTTTTTGGATCGAGTTCTATCTGACGTTTAAAATCTTTTATAGCGCCATCGCGGTCGCCCATTCTGCTTTTTGCCAAACCGCGGTTTAAATAAGCATCAGCATTTCCGGGATACATGTCAATAGCTTTGGTGAAATCGGCAATGGCGCCGTTATAATCAACCAGCATTATTTTTATTTCTCCGCGCCCAAAATAGGCATCCGTGTTTTTTGGGTTGGCGCTGATAGCCGAATTGTAATCTGCCAGGGCGCCCGTTGTATCCTGTAATGCCCTTTTTGCCTTTGCACGGGTTATATAAGCATAACCATCCTGATTTTTTGTATAGCTAACTGCCTTATCGGCATCCTCTAATGCGCCTTTATAATCTTTTTGATCAATTTTCAGGTCAGCACGGTTTTGATAGGCTTCTGCTAAATAGCCGTTTAGTTCAATGGCCTTATTATAGTCTTCCATTGCAGCCTGCTTATTATCCATTTTACTCTCGGAGATCCCCCTGTATAAATAAAGCTCGGCATTTGACGGATCCTGGGTAATCGCTTTATTAAAATAGTCGATAGCGGCTTTATTATCGGAGCTGTTGCTGATGGCTTTTGCAAGATAATAATACAAGTTATGTATACCCGGATTCATGGCGCTTGCTTTTTTATAATCTTCAATTGCGCCTTTATAATCCCTTAAATTCGTTTTTACGTTTCCACGATAAAACATGGCTTCCGCATTTCGCGGATTCATCCTCAAAGTGGTATTATAGTCGGCTATTGCACCCTCATAATCAGCAATTGTACCTTTTGAGTTTGCCCTGTAGTAGTATACATCAGCATTATCAGGGTTTAGTCTAAGCGAGGTATTATAATCAAGTATTGCGCCTTTGTTGTCGCCTAAATTAGTTTTGGCAACACCCCTGTATTCAAATAACTCGGGGTTGTTTGGCGTAATTTCAATGGCTCTGGTAAAATCTTCAACTGCTCCTGCATAATCAGACGAGTTCACTTTAGCATTAGCGCGGTAGTGATAAATATCTGCATTGCGTAAACCTAATTCAATCGCTTTGGTATAATCGGCAACTGCATTCGGGTACGATTTGATATTGCTGTTGGCATTTGCCCGATAGTAATATGCATTGGCATTACCTGGATCAAGCCCCACAACCTTGGTATAATCATCAACGGCAGCAGTATATTGGTTGCTGTTACTGTTTGCGTTACCGCGATATAAATAAGCTTTTACGTTATTGGCATTAAGCTCAATTGCTTTTGTAAAATCAGCAATTGCAGCTTTATAGTTTTTTTGTGCCGATTGCTCATTACCCAATCTTGTATATTCGTCAGAAGTTTGGGCAAACGCGAGAAATGGAATAAATGAAATTATAACTAAAAGTCTTTTCATAATTATGTTATCACAAAACAGGCAATAAATAAGCCAAATATTAGTAATGATTTAAACCGGATGATAATACGTTTTCCTAAAAAGCCATTTTAATGCCCCAAGATAGTGAAAACTGGTAAATATTAAACTTGAAGGCAAAAAATGAGTCTATTGTGCAATTTTTGCCCCTAAAAGCATCCGGTGGTGTAATACGCAAACGCGCTGCAAATTGTTATAATTTAGAAAGTAGGGGATTAGTTTCTCATTTTGGGGAGTAATAATCCCTTGTGCCTGGTTGAATGATTTAGGCAAATTCATTGTAATTGCCTTAATTTACCTTTTCAAAACCACAATTATGTCCAAGTATTTTGTCGATCCTAACATAGCCAAAGCCAAAACCATTAACGCCGATTTTTATACTAATGCAGAAGTATTTGAGCAATGCAAAGAAAAAATATTTGCACCCTCATGGCAATTTATAGGCAGTGATGACCTGGTTAAAGAAAACGGAGATGTGTACCCTTTTACTTTACTTGAAAACTACCTGGACGAACCATTATTGTTAACAAAAGACAAAATCGGGAATATTAATTTATTATCAAACGTTTGTACGCATAGGGGTAACCCGGTTGCTGATAAAGCATGTAAGCTGAATAGTCTAAAATGCCGGTATCATGGCCGTATGTTTGGTCTCGATGGGAAATTTATTTCGATGCCTGAGTTTAAGGAAGTTGAAAACTTTCCAACCGAGGATGATAACCTGGCAAAACCCGATCTTTTTAAATGGGACAAATGGCTGTTTACGTCTCTAAACAACCAATACCAATCTGAACTCTTTTTCAGGGACATGATGGAACGTGTAAGCTGGATGCCTTTAGAAGAGTTTAAGTTAGATCCAGCACTTTCCCGCACATTTAATGTGAAGGCAAACTGGGCATTGTATTGTGAAAATTACCTGGAAGGTTTTCATATCCCATTTGTGCATGCCGGTTTAAACTCGGTTATTGATTTTGGTGAATATGCTACTGAACTTTTCTTTCCATATTCAAGCCTACAGCTGGGTTTAGCCAAAAGGAACGAGGATTGTTTTGATCTCCCAATCTCGTCGCCCGATTATGGTAAACATGTCGCCGCCTATTACTTCTGGGTGTTTCCGAATATGATGTTTAACTTTTATCCATGGGGGCTTTCTGTAAATGTAGTTGAGCCGGTTGCTGTGGGCGAATGCAGGGTGTTATTTTACTCTTATGTATGGGATGCTTCCAAACTAAATAAAGGGGCAGGAGCAGGCCTTGATAAAGTAGAAATGGAAGATGAGGAAATTGTGGAGAATGTTCAGCGCGGTGTTCGGTCTAGGTATTATAAGCATGGCCGTTATTCAGTAACAAGGGAACAGGGGACGCACCACTTCCACTGCATCCTTTCCGAATTTATGAACAAGTAATTGTGTAAATAGCGATAATGTTATATCAAGCACAGATTGACCATAGTCTGGTTTGGGAAGGGTGAAAGTGGCCCAGGTAACAAAAAAGTGGGTTTACATTGGGTTTACACTTTTCAATGTTAACCCATGTTTAAATATTTGCTAATCAATTACTTAGGGTTATTTACTTTAAAAAACATAGTTTACACTTTTTGTATAAATCATTGTTAAATAGAGCAAATAATTCCACAACAAAAACAAGCCATTGGTGTTATTTTAAGCGATTGTTATCATAGTGTAATATTGTCAAACAAATTATATGTTTAAACATCTATTATCTACCTTTGATATCAAATAAAACAATCTAAAAAAACAAGATCATGGCAACAATAACAAAATGGGCAATAGACCCAATGCACTCAGAGGTTCAGTTTAAAGTTAAACACCTTGTTATATCTACAGTAAGCGGTTTTTTCAAAAGCTTTGAAGGAACATTAGAAACCGAAAACGACGATTTTGAAGATGCTGCAATTTCTTTCGCTTTAAACATCGACAGTATTGATACCAATCAAACACAAAGGGACGAGCACTTAAAGTCTGCTGAATTTTTTGATGCTGCTCAATACCCGCAAATAACTTTTAAATCAACCTCGTTCAAAAAAACAGACGATGAAGAATATGAGCTGATTGGCGACCTTACTATAAAGAATGTTACCAAACAGGTTAAATTAAATGCTGAATTTGGTGGTTCGACTGCTGATTTTTACGGAAACACAAAGGCAGGCTTTGAAGTTACAGGTAAAGTTAACCGTAAAGATTTCGGGTTAACTTACGATGGCGTAACAGAAGCAGGTTCAATTGTTTTAGGAGAAGATATTAAGCTGTTAATAAACATCCAGCTTTCAAAACAAGCATAATTAAGGTTAATCTTTAAGAAAGCCATTTGTTAACACGAATGGCTTTTTTGTTTTACAACCTTTTAGAGGGTATATTTGCAATACATCATGCTTATAAAAATCTATCCTGAAAACCCTAACCCTAAAGCTATTGAGCAGGTTGTGGAAGTACTACGTAAAGGCGGCCTTATTATTTATCCTACTGATACCGTGTATGGTATGGGCTGCGATATAACCAATCATAAAGCTATTGAAGCTATCTGCAGGATCAGGAACATCAAACCTGAAAAGGCTAATTTCTCTTTTATTTGTTATGATTTGAGCCATATATCGGATTATATAAAACCGATTGATAACACCACATTCAGGGTACTAAAAAAAGCATTGCCAGGGCCATTCACTTTTATTTTTAATGCCAATCATAATGTTCCCAGGCTGCTGAGTTCCAACAAAAAAACGGTTGGTATCAGGGTGCCGGATAATGATATAGCCCGCGAAATTGTTAAAATGCTCGGAAACCCTATCCTTTCAACCTCAATAAAGGATGATGACGAGATCATAGAATACTCAACAGACCCGGAATTGATCCATGAGAAGTATGAAGATCTTGTAGACCTTGTAATTGATGGCGGCTACGGAGAAAATATTCCATCCACAGTTGTTGATTGTACCCAGGGTGATTTTGAAGTTATCCGTGAGGGTAAAGGGGAGTTGGAGTTGTATCTTTAAGGCCTAATCCCCTTCACAAACCCATCAATCTTCTCCATATATCCCTCAGTACCCAACAGCTTGACAAATGCACTGCCCACAATTGCTCCGGCGGCATATTCGCAGGCTTTGGTAAATGTTTTATTATCTGAGATGCCAAAACCAATAATTGCCGGGTTTTTTAACCGCATAGCTTTAATACGCTTATAATAATCTTCAATATTTATTGATACCTGTAAATTACCACCCGTGATTGATGATGATGATAACAAATAAATAAAACTGTTGCTGAGTTCGTCGATTTTACGGATCCGATCTTCGGAAGTTTGAGGAGTAACTAAAAATATATTGCTGAGATTATTGGCTTGAAAATGATCTGCATACAGGGTTTCGTACTCATACATTGGCAGGTCAGGCACAATAACACCATCAACGCCAACCTCTGCTGCTTTTTTGCAAAAGCGTTCAACACCATATTGTATCATTGGATTAACATAGCCCATTAATAATATGGGTATTGTTACACGTTTACGCAGATCGGCCAATTGCTCAAACAGCAAATTAAGGTTCATCCCGCTTTCCAAAGCCTTTTCTGAGCTGTGCTGAATAGTTGGCCCATCGGCAACCGGATCGGAGTAAGGGAAGCCAATTTCCAAAAAATCAACCCCTGTTTTTTCCAAAGCCTCCGCAATATCAAGGGTAGTGTTCAGCCCGGGATATCCGGCAGTATAATAGATGGACAGTAAGTTGTCCTTTTTTATATTGAAAAGTTGATTTAAACGGTTCATTCTTTAGTCGATAGTCCATGGTCGATAGTCCATGGTAATGAAATTTATAAAATTAGCTATGGTCTATGGTCCATCGACCATGAACTCTCATCAGTATCCAAAATATTTAATATATGTATCCAGATCTTTATCTCCACGGCCTGAAATGCAGATAACTATGTTATCATCCTTGGCAAACTTCATTTTTTCCAATTGCGCAAGGGCATGTGCTGTTTCAATAGCCGGGATAATGCCTTCCAACTGGCAGCAAAGCAAGCCTGCCTGTAAAGCTTCATCATCAGTAACGCTTACGTACTGCGCCCGGTTTATTTTATACAGGTGTGCATGTTGAGGGCCAATGCCGGGGTAATCAAGGCCTGCCGATATGGAATAAGGTTCAACAACCTGCCCGTCGTCAGTCTGCATCAATATGGTACGGCTACCATGCAAAACGCCCTCGCGGCCCAGAAAAGTTGTTGCCGCCGAATGGCCGCTGTCGACCCCCTTGCCTGCAGCTTCAACAGCTACCAGTTTTACAGTTTCATCATCTAAAAAATGATAGAACATGCCCATTGCGTTGCTGCCGCCACCAACACAGGCCATTACATATTCGGGTAATTCTTTCCCTGTGTGTTCCAGCAGCTGTTTTTTTGTTTCCAACGAGATAATAGACTGAAACCTTGCCACCATATCCGGATAGGGGTAAGGACCAACAACAGAACCGATGATATAATGGGTATCAACCGGGTTGCCAATCCAATCGCGGAGCGCTTCATTAGTTGCATCCTTTAGTGTTTTACTGCCTGATGTTGCCGGAACAACCTTTGCACCAAGCATTTTCATGCGCGATACATTTGGCGCTTGCCTGGCCATATCAATTTCGCCCATATAAACCACACATTCAATCCCCATAAGGGCACAAACGGTAGCTGTTGCAACACCATGCTGCCCGGCGCCTGTTTCGGCAATAATGCGTTTTTTACCAAGTCTTTTTGCTAAAAGGATCTGCCCAATGGCATTGTTGATCTTGTGCGAACCGGTGTGGTTCAGGTCTTCCCTTTTAAAGAATATGTTAGCGCCATATTTTTCCGAGTACCTTTTAGCATGATACAAAGGAGACGGCCTGCCCACATAATCTTTTAAAAGCTGTTCAAACTCTGCCTTAAATGCATCATCATTAATGATGGTTAAATATCGCTGGCGTAACTCCTCCACATTAGGATACAACATTTCGGGAATGTAAGCCCCTCCGAAATCACCATAATACCCTTGTTCATTAACTCCGTATTTCATTTGTATATGCTTTGTTTAATGATGTCGAATGCTTTTTCTAATTTTTCAATGTCCTTTAATCCCGGAGAAACTTCAAACTTGCTGTTCAGGTCAACTCCATAAAATTGTGGGTGATCAATATCCTTTATCTCATTTAAATTATCCAGACTTAACCCTCCGCTTAAAAAAAACGGGATCTCCAGCTCATATTTGTTAAGGATATTCCAGTCGAATGAAATGCCGGAACCACCATGTGCCGCTGTTTTGGTATCAAACAAAAACAGATCGGCTTTATTTTTATACTTATTCAGCTGTTTAAAATCAAAATCATTATTTACTCCCAATGCTTTAATCACTATTGCTTTATCCCTTAATGAATTACAAAACGCAGGGGTTTCATCTCCGTGCAGCTGTATAAAATCAAAATTATATTTGTCAACCAGCATGTTGATTGTTTCGAGGCTTTCGTTCACAAAAACTGCCGTTTTGTTTATAACAGACGGAATTGCTGCAAGCGTTTCAATATCCAGTTCGTCAACAAACCGCGGAGAAGGGCCATAAAATATAAACCCCATATAATCAGGATTTAAAGCCGAAACGGCTTTTATATTTTCAGGATCTCTTAACCCGCAAACTTTTATTTTCATATCAGTTAGCTACTAAGGTTTTAAAGCTTTTCAAAGCCTTTTTACTGATCAGGGATTCTTCAGCCTCATAAAAGCAATCGGCAAAGCTCTTTTCGCTGTTAATTGTTTTAATAGCCAGTGCAGCATTACATAATACTACATTATTCTGTGCGTTAGTTGCCTCGTTATTAAGCACCTTATTAAATATGCCTGCCGATTCACCCACAGTACTTCCGCCTAAAATATCTTTAGGGTCCAGTTTTTCAAAACCAAGGGCCTCGATGCTGTTGATCTTTTCACCATCACCAGAGAATGTTTTAAAATCGCAGGTCAATGACACTTCATCATAACCTTCCAATGCGTTTACAATTGTATATTTTGTATCCGATTTTTGATATAGGTAAGCATATACTCTTGCCAACTCCAGGTTAAATACGCCTACCAACTGGTTTTTGGGTTTTGCAGGATTAACCAAAGGGCCAAGCATGTTAAAAAAGGTTTTTACACCAAGCTCACGGCGTATGGGGGCAACGGTTTTCATGGCAGGATGGAAAAGCGGTGCGTGCAGAAAACAAATATTGGCATTATCAATATCTGTTTTTAGTTTACCGGTATCATTTGTAAATGTGCAGCCTAAAAATTCCATCACATTTGATGAACCACAACCCGACGAGACGCCATAATTACCGTGTTTAGCCACTTTATAACCCGCCCCGGCAACAACAAATGAAGCAAGGGTAGATATATTAAAAGTATCCTTGCCATCGCCGCCAGTACCGCAAAGGTCAATAATCTGATCGGTTTGCAAATCTATCGGCAGGCAAAGCTCCAGCATGGCATCGCGGAAACCTTCAAGTTCATTAACGGTGATACTACGCATGCAATAAGCCGTCATAAAAGCAGCCATTTGCGAATTGTTATATTTCCCCTGTGCAATAGCCGTCAAAATTTCTTTTGATTGCTCGCGGGTAAAAGTTTTATGTTCAAAAAGGTGATTAAGTATCTTCTTCATAAGCCCCTAACCCCTACAGGGGGATTTTAATGGTTAATTTATTATTTACATCGTCGCCCCCTGCAAATTACTCCCCCTTTAGGGGGACGGGGGGCACAAAAAAAGGGTTGCCATATATGGCAACCCTTCTGAATATTTTGAAAAAACAAAAATGGAATTGCCTTACGATTACTCGTTAAGCCACCACCAATTGTTGTTTATTATTTTCATTGTTGTTTATGGCACAAATATGGAAATAGTTTTTCCTAAAAGCAAGCAGAATGATATTTTTACTGTTAAGTTGATTAATCGAGTGCTTGTTTAGGTTAAGTAGTTGTAATATTGTTTTAAATAACTGCCTGCATAACCCGATCAACCATTCGCTCAAACAACATACGCTACTCAGCCCATGATTAAAAACATACGAAAAATAAACCCAGAAGATGACCTTGGCTTTGGCCCTCAGCCGGTTATAAAGAATCAGCCATTAATGAATAAGGATGGTTCGCCCAATGTGCGGCGGATTGGTTTGCCATTTTATAATACTGCAAATAATTACCATACGCTGATCACTATGAGCTGGACGAAATTCTGGGCGATGGTTTTAAGCTGTTATTTAGTGGTCAATATCATATTTGCCTTTATCTATATGTCATTCGGCCCGAACAGCCTTGATGGCACTTCAGGCGATTCGCACTTCGCCCATTTTATGGATGCCTTGTTTTTCTCGGCACAAACCATATCAACAGTTGGTTATGGGCATATAAGCCCGAAAGGAATGGGAACAAACAGCGTTGCGGCACTGGAATCAATGCTGGGTTTGCTGGCATTTGCACTGGCTACAGGCTTGTTATACGGGCGTTTCTCAAGGCCATCGGCACAAATAATATTCAGTAAAAACGTATTGGTAGCTCCATACCGCGAAAAGGGTAGGGCAATAATGTTCAGATTGGCAAATTTACGCAGGAATATGCTGATAGACCTTGAAATAGAGATTGTATTTTCATACAATGACACGGTAGATGGTAAAGTTTTGCGCAGATTTTACCCCCTGGAAGTTGAACGCCGGAATGTAAGTTTACTTACCATAAACTGGACTGTGGTTCATCCGCTTGATGATAAAAGCCCGCTGGGAGATATGACAAAAGATGATCTGATCAGGTCGGAAGCAGGCTTTGCTGTTTTACTGAGGGCTTTTGATGATACCTTTTCGCAAACCGTTCACTCGCGCACACAATACCAGGCGCACGAAATTGTCTGGGGCGCAAAATTTAAACCTGCTTTTGACCGGGATGAAACCGGTAGAATTGTATTGGATTTGAGCAAGATAAGTGAGCATGAGCCTTTCGATCTGGAGAAAATAGGAGAGGATTAATAAAGAAGAATTATTTTCAATATTATCCAAAATCTGTTAAACCTTTTCTTAATTTTATTGTCTTTAACGACAGTTTATTATCAAATACAAATAAACTGTTATCGCCTGTCAATAAAATATTTACCCCATGAAAAAAGGATTATACCTAACACTTATAACACTGGCAATTTACACGCTTGCATCCTGTAATAAGGACAAGAAAGTAATACCTCAGGAACAAAATTCACCAAGATCTATAGGATTTCAAACATCAAGCGCGAAAAAGTTTTTAACTATAGCCCAGCTTGATACTGCGGTTTTACTTGGTAAACCGACAGATATGCTTGATATGGAGGTGACTTTATCAGCTCCACTCAATATACGGTCGACAGTATCTGCTACCATTGTTCCTGATAACACAGCGTTAAACGTCTTTAATGCCAATCAACTGAAAAATGCCTTTACAGCGCCTCAAGGATGGACTGGCCGCACTTATATCCCTTATCAGCAACTGCCCGCATCAGATTATACCTTGCAAAATGGAGGGAAAGTAACCATTAACCCTGGCCAGAAAAGCGTAACTGTGCGCGTTAGCTTTGCTGGTGATAAAATTGATTTTTATAATAAAAATATCTTTAAAGATGCTTTGAGCTTAAAACTTACCGGGGTAAATGGGGCAACATTAACAGACAGTTTAAGTGAGGCTTTGATAATAATAAAACCGCAAAGCGCTTACGCGGGAAATTACAAGGCCACGGGTACAGAGTCTTTTTCTACTGCTGGAGGCAATAATTTTAATACTTCTGAAAACCTTACTTCAGTTACGCCAAATACTGTATTAAAACAAAGTTTTGGAAGTTATAGCGGCTTTTGCTACCTTACAGTAAACCCCGATAATAGTGTAAGTATAAATTTTCTTAAAGGGGTAGAAGGGCCATTTTATGTTGACGGCCTGGATAATAATATTCTTTTTGCAACCGCTGATGCAGAGTCATATTCTCAATTTGGTGTTAACAAATATGATCCGGTTACTAAAACGTTTACACTGAATTATAAATATCAATATCCCAGCGTAACAGGAAGTTTTTCAGAAACACTAACCTTAAAATAAACTACTTCAACAACGAGTTTCGCTCCTTTGCTATTTTGTTAAAGACCAGCTTATCCAGCAGCTTAGGAAAGAATTTGCCAATTAATACCGTTAGTTTTCCTTCACCTGTCATTATTAAGGTTCTTTTACGGCTTTTAACACCGTCAGCAATAATTTTGGCCACCTCGTCGCTGGTCATCATTTTTTCTTCGTTTAAAGTGCTTTCCCGCTGTTGGTTACCTTCTTTATCTAAAGCAGTATTACGGATGTTTGATGCGGTAAAACCCGGGCATGCAGTTAATACATGAACGCCGGTCTTTAAATTTTCAATGCGTAATGCATCCAGAAAACCATTCATTGCAAACTTTGATGCCGAATAGCCTGTACGGCCTGGCAAGCCTTTATAACCAGCTATTGACGAAACACCTACAATGCTACCTTTTGTTTTTAAGATCTCGGGCAGTGCATACCTTGTACAATATACTGTACCCCAAAAGTTTACATCCATTACTGATTTTAAAACTTTAACATCGGTATCTTTGAACAGCGCCCGCATAGAAATACCTGCATTATTAATCAGAATGTCTATTTTTTCGAAGGTAACAAGAGCTTGCTTAATCAAAAGTTCGCAATCGGCCTCAACGGTTACATCGCATTGTACGGCAACTGCTTTTATTTTGTATTGCTGTTCAAGCTGCTGTGTTATAGTGCATAAATTAACAAAATGCCTTGCACCTAAAACAAGATTTGCACCACGTTTGGCAAATTCTGTAGCAAGTGATTTACCGATACCAGAAGAAGCACCGGTTATAATTACAATTTTATTGGTAAAATCCATAAATTGAGAAAGCTATACTTGTTGAAAAATGCCTTTCGATCATAGATCTATTATTCGTAACAAGTCAATTCTGTCGAAATGTTTTCTGTTTAATGTAGCACAAGGCAAATCATAAGAAATTGCTGTTGCTGCTATAAAAAGATCAGCGAGATCTATTTGTTTACTTTTAATCTTCAAGGCTGAGTTGATATTTACTGCTTCTTTTGCTGTTGCCCTATTAAAAGGTAGCACGTTGACATTGTCTAAAAAAGCCTCCCAAAATTCAAATTGTGCAGATGTTGCACCTGAATAAATTTCATATTCTGTTATGGCAGAAATGCAAAAGCTATATCCCTGATCAACTAATTTTATGAGTGCCGAATTAGGTTTGTTAGTTTTCCGGAAGTAGTCGATAAGGATAGAAGTATCCGCTAAAACTATTTTGTCCGCCATTTATTTATAGCAATTCTGGTTTTAGCAATCTCTTCTATCTGATCTTCGGAAAAAGTTGGACCTTTTAAAAGAAGAGTTTTAAAATCACTCACTTTGTTTGTAGATGTTGTTTGTTTTTCGATCTCAGCTTTAAGAATGGATAATTTCGTTTGCGGAAGACCCTTAACAATCTTCAGTAATTCATCAAACCCGATATCAACAATTGCTTGCATACACCAAATTTAACAAGATTTTATTAGACTTCAAATGGATAAGCAAAAATTGGATTATTTAACCTGATACGAAGAAGGGAACAGTTGAGGTATACCTTTAACTTTAAGCTCAGGCATTCTTATTAAATACTTTACAGCGAATGCAAACATAGCCCCATAAAAATATTTAATATAACTCCAGCTAAATTTTGTCAATAACTGGCTTTCAAAGTTAATGATATACGTTTTTGGGAAATAATAGTTTTTAAAACCTGCAAGCCTTATCCTGTACGACAGATCGATATCTGCTCCATACATAAAGAAACGCTCATCAAATAAACCCGCCTCATCCAAAGCAGATCTGCGAAGCATCATACAGGCGCCGTTTAATATATCAACCTCCGCCACCTGGAATTCTTCAACCCAATCTTTACGGTTACGATCATTTAAGCGGGTTTTAGGCAGATGTTTATCAAAGCCGATAAGCCTTAAAAATGCACTCCATGTTTTTGATAAACCATGTATTGATTCCGGGAAAAAACGTCCTTGCGGACTAAGCATTCTTACACCCATACCTCCTGCATCGTTATGCTCATCCATAAAGGCGATCATCTTTTCGATAGAGTCCTTGCCGCTTATTGTATCCGCACTGACCAGTAAAATATACTCACCTAAAGCAAGCTTCAGTGCCTGATTATTTGCCTTAGCTTTCCCGAGATCTGTATTGTTTGCAATAACCTGGGCATCAGAGAAATTATCTGAAATCATTTCAAGCGACTTGTCGGTAGAAGCGTTGTCTACTATAAATAATTCATAATCAATGCCTTTGCAAGCATTAATTAAAGAATTTAATGTTTGTTTAAGCAATAAACAAGCATTACGATTAACGACAATTATTGATAATTTCATTTACTTAGATAGTGAATTTATGTACGGGACACGTGTAACGATGGATCTTCCTAAGGTGATTTCATCTACATACTCCAATTCACCACCAAAAGCTATGCCACGAGCTATGGTTGAGATGGTTATATCAAAAGATTTTAAGCGTTTATCCAGGTAAAATATGGTGGTATCGCCTTCCATAGTGGCGCTTAAGGCGAAAATAATTTCTTTTGCATTATTTTCCTTTAATCGCTCAACCAATGAATCCACTTCAAGATCGGATGGGCCAATCCCATCCATCGGGGAAATTAAGCCTCCCAAAACATGATATACCCCGTTATATTGATTGGTATTTTCAATAGCCATTACGTCTCGGGTATCTTCAACAACACATATCATGCTCTGGTCCCGTTTGGGTGAAGAGCAGATTTCACAAACAGGATGATCGGAAATATTTAAACACACGCGGCAAAACTGGATCTCATTACGCAGTTTACTTATTGAGGAGCTAAACTTTTCTACATCAGCCTTATCCTGATTAAGCAGGTGTAAAACCAGCCGCAAAGCAGTTTTCTGGCCAACCCCCGGTAGTTTCGAAAATTCAGCTACAGCATCTTCAAGCAACTTTGATGAAAAGTTCATGTTGCGAAGATAAGGAATAGTCCGAAAGTCAGGAAGTCCGCAAGTCCGAAAGATGATTTGAAGGGGTAAAAATAAATGTTCATTAAATTTAGTTTTGTTTAATAACTTGTGGCTTCAATATCAATTTATATGAGTTTTAAATTCGAGAAATTAATAGTTTGGCAGAAGGCTGTGGATTTGGCGGCAAGTGTTCACGACTTGACAAAAAGTTTTCCAAAAGAAGAGCTATTTATGTTGTCAGCGCAAATAAAACGGGCCGCTGACTCTGTTTCGTTAAATATAGCAGAAGGCTCTACTGGTCAGTCAAATGCTGAGTTTAATAAGTTTTTAGGTTATGCATTACGTTCAAACGTTAAAGTTGTAGGATGTTTATATCTTGCACAAAAAAGGAACTTAATTGAACAACCTAATTTCTCTAAAATTTACGCGCAGTGCGAATAGATTTTGGTTATGATTAACGGCTTGAAAAACTCTTTAAAATAAATATTAAATTGCACTTCTATAATTAGTTCATCTTTCGGACTTCCGGACTTTCGGACTTCCGGACTAACAAAAGCACATGTCTCCCGGAATATTACTCACTTTTATTATAGGCTACTTTTTAGTACTACTTATTATCTCCTGGTTAACTTCAAGGAAATCTGCTGATAACGATACCTTTTTTGTGGCTAACCGTAACTCCAAATGGTACCTGGTAGCTTTTGGAATGATAGGCACCGCACTGAGCGGAGTCACGTTTATATCGGTTCCCGGAAAAGTTGGAGCCCCAACAGGTGACCAGTTTGAATATTTCCAGTTTGTTTTGGGTAATGCCGCTGGTTTTGTAGTTATAGCAACTGTTTTATTACCCCTTTATTACCGGCTGAAACTCACTTCGATATATAGTTATATTGAAGGAGCACTTGGGGTTTGGAGCTATAAAACAGCTGCCGGTATTTTTTTAATCAGCAGAATTATTGGTTCGTCGTTCAGGCTTTATCTGGTAGTTATTGTTTTGCAGAAGTTTATTTTCGATAGCTATCATGTGCCTTTTGCCATAACGGGTTTGATATGTCTGGTATTAATCTGGTCGTACACATTTAAAGGAGGCTTAAAAACCATTATTATTACCGATAGCCTGCAAACACTGTTTTTGGTTTCATCGGTATTTTTATCAATCTATTTTATCTGCCAAAGCCTGCACTACAATATTTTTGAAGCAGCAGAGGCCATCAAAAACAGCAGCTACTCCAAAATATTCTTCTTTAATGATTTTTTAACTAATAAGTTCCATTTCAGCAAAGCTTTTTGGGGTGGCTTGTTTATTACTGTGGCCATGACAGGGCTTGATCAGGACCTTATGCAAAAGAACCTAAGCCTCAAAAACATCCGTGAAGCAAAGAAGAATATGTTCAGTTTTACTGTAGTTTTTGTGATTATCAATATTTTCTTTTTAAGCGTAGGTGCATTGCTTTATATGTATGCAGCGAAATATGGCATCAAGGTTGAAAAAACCGACTACCTGTATCCAACCATTGCTCTTAAATATTTAGGGTTGATCCCGGCAATGGTATTCATGCTTGGCTTAACTGCGGCAACGTTTGCCACTACCGATTCAGCCTTAACAGCCCTTACAACATCTTTTTGTGTAGATTTTCTGGGCTTTAATAAAAACAAGGATGTTAATAGTAAAAAGATGGTAAGCACCCGCCACTATGTGCATATCGCATTTTCGGGGGCTATGCTTTTAACCATTGTCATATTTAATGCTATTACCAATACCGCAGTAGTTAACGCCATATTTAAAGTGGCTTCTTATACTTACGGGCCATTACTTGGCTTGTATTCGTTTGGTTTGTTTTTAAGTAACAGGCAGGTAAGAGATAAACTGGTGCCATTTATTTGCCTTATATCCCCGGCGATATGTTATTACCTGAGTATTAATTCGGCCAAATTATTAGGGGGATATGTTTTCGATAATGAGCTAATAATAGTTAACGGATTAATTACATTTGTTGGCCTATGGTTAACGTCTTTTACGAAAAAGTCCGCAAGCCTGCAAGTTGGCAAATCCGTAAGCCTGACTTGATACCGCAACGGCTGAAACTTAAATAACTGAAAATTGTAGTTGTATAATAATATATTCTTCCGGAATTTCGGTCTTTCCGATTTTCGGACTTAAAAAAAACATATGACAGGTGAAGAAAAAATAAGACAAGCATTTGAGAATAAAAACTGGCAGGAAATTAAGGTAACCGATTCATGGCAGATATTTAAGATAATGGCCGAATTTGTTGACGGCTTTGAGAAACTGGCTAAAATAGGCCCTTGTGTATCCATATTTGGATCAGCACGCACACATAACGATAACAAGTATTACAAACTGGCTGAAAACACTGCACGCTTGTTAACCGAAAGGGGATATGGCGTAATTTCGGGCGGTGGGCCTGGTATTATGGAAGCCGCCAATAAAGGCGCTTACGAGGCAGGCGGAAAATCAGTAGGTTTAAATATTGAACTGCCTTTCGAGCAGTTTCACAACAAATACATCGACAGGGATAAGATACTGGAGTTTGATTACTTTTTTATCCGGAAGGTAATGTTTATGAAATACTCCCAGGGCTTTATCATTCTACCCGGTGGTTTTGGCACCATGGATGAATCATTTGAGGCTATTACGCTGATACAAACAGGTAAAATAGCCCGTTTCCCTATTGTATTTGTGGGCGTTGATTACTGGAAAGGATTATTTAACTGGGTTGAAGAAAAAATGCTTGAACAGGAGCACAATATTCACCCGGATGACCTTAATCTTTATCGGGTTGTTGATACTGCCGAAGAAGCCACAGAACATATTTTCCGGTTCTACGACAAATATGTATTGAAACCGAATTTTTAAGGTTTTTCAAAAACATAAAAAGCGATCCGTTTTAATGGATCGCTTTTTTTCTGGGATAAGTATCAGGTTATTTAATTACTTATTTCATTCCGCTTTTTGATGCAGGTTTCTGATCTGCAGCAAATGCTTCAGGGTTGGTAGTCATATCAATCATATTGGTTACTTCCTCAAGCACTTTTTCTGAAGAACCCGAGAATCCCACGTATTTAAAGCGGATATTCCCGGTTTTATCGATAATAAATTTAGTTGGTATTCCTGTAACTTCAAAATCACCTACAACTTTTCCCTGCTTCCCTTCATTTGTTTTTTCATCCATCAGTACATGGAAGGTGTATTTATTATCAGCTATAAATTTTTTAACACCATCTAAATAGCTATCACCATTTTCCCAGGTATCAACAAATAAAAACTTAACGTTAGGGTTGTCTTTGTATTTAGTTACAGCCATTTGCATCCCAGGGAACGAGGCTTTGCAAGGGCCGCACCAGGTAGCCCAAAAATCAACAATTACTATTTTCCCTTTTAAATCGGCCAGTGAAACTGTTTTACCATCAAAATCCTTCAATGCGAAAGCAGGGGCAGGTTTATTGATCATAGTTTTGGCCAACTCGGCCATGGCTTTAGCACGGGCAGCAACTTCCAGCGAGGCCAGGTATTGGTCGTAACCGTTATCACTGCCCTTTAATTTAACATAATCCTTTTTAAGCTCATCTTTTATTACTGCCGTACCCTGACCGCCCTTTATAGCTTTTTCGGCAAATTCTTGTGCTTTAGCGTATTGTTTAACGCCGCCTAAAATTTGTATGTAATTTCCATACATATCAGGATCAATATATGTGCTGCGATCCATTACTGGTTGTTCGTATTTAAGAGCTTCATCAAACCTGTTTTCCTTAGCTAAAATAAATGCATAGGTATCGGCATAAGTATCATAATCCTGCTGGTAAAATTTCTTCATGTCGGACGATGAGCGATAAGGCACTCCCTCCGGATTGTTTATCTTTTCAGAAATAATATCAAGGGAATGCTTTGAAAGTTTTTCTGCATCAGCAAGATGTTCACCTTTTTTGGCCCACTCATAAGTTGCATTATTTAAAGCCCCTGCTAAATTGGTTTTATTTTTTATGAGGGCTTCGTATTTGTAATAGTTTGCCATATCGCCTTTTGCAAGGTATGCACTGGCTAACTGCATCCTGAAATTGTCCTGTATGGTGCTTTTGTCAGTTGTGCTTTCAGGATATTTTTTAATATAAGCATTGTATAAAGAATCTTTTTTGCCTAAATCCTTTTCCCGGGAGAAAGCCATACCGGCATCATTCTTTACAGTAGTTCCATCAGGGAATTTAGTTTTAATAACTGTGTTTAAAGAATCTGCACCTGCTCTGTTTTTAGTGAAATTTAACAAGCTTGCTGCAAGTGTAAGGTCTTTTTCATCGTTGCTTTTTTCGAGTGAAGCAATTTTTTCATTAACAGCCTGCTTATTTTCGGGGCTACGTGCTAAGAACATGTAATAATTGCTTTGGTATTCTTTTTCGCTTTGCGGATATAAAGCAAACTCCTTCTTATATAGTTCGAGGCTCAAAGCGTTATCAGGCTTTATTTTAGCATAATAATTACCCATATTGCTATAAAGCATAAAGGCTTGCATAGCATAAGCGCCCTCAACAGGCTGTTTATCTTTATAAACTGTATAAACATAACCTTTGTCATTATTATTATCAACCTGATTATCGCCACTTATTTTTATATAGAATGCCTTAGCCCCGGCAGGGATGGTTATATCACCTTTTAACGATTTGCCGTCAGGTTTAAGAGCAATATCGGCAACAGGGTAATCCTTATTGTCGAGATAATAAACCGCTGCTGCGATATCTTTTTTACCATCAACCACTGTCCCGGTGGGGTCATAAATTAAAGTGACTTTTTCTCCTGCTGCAGGATATTGATTTGATAAGGTTAGGTGTGTGCTTGTTTGGGAAAACACACTTTGGATAGCCAGAATACCCGGCAACGCCAATAAGATTTTCAGGTTTTTCATCGGAGTAATTTGTTTTTTAATGGTGATGATGCTATCAAAAGTTTAGTTTTTGAGCAGCAACTCACGATGGTTTCAGGATAACTAAATTTTTAGTCAAGATAGTAAAAGTTTCATAATAAGCAACTTATTATTTAAAAATGTTACAGTATAATTTTTTATTTTGCAGCCATGCTCAAACCTCCAAAACAAGCTGCATTAGGTTTTATTTTCACTACCTTACTAACTGATCCCCGACAATAAATTATTTATGTCTATCAAAACTTTTATAACAGTTCGCCCTTTTTACTGTGAAATAATATATGGCAAAATCTAAACATAGCGCAGCACTCGGATTTATTTTCGTAACCATTTTTATTGATGTGCTGGGTTTAGGCATAATAATACCTGTATTGCCAAAATTATTACAATCATTAGGGAATATTGATGTTAGCAAGGCTTCAACTTATATTGGCTGGTTAACTTTTGTGTATGCATCCATGCAGTTTGTGTTTGCATCCGTAATGGGTAACCTTAGTGACAGGTATGGCCGCCGGCCTATTTTGTTAATCTCCTTATTTGGTTTCGGGATCGACTACCTGGTTATGGCTTTTTCGCCCTCTATATTATGGTTGTTTGTAGGGCGTACCATAGCGGGCATTTGCGGCGCAAGCACCTCAACAGCTACAGCCTATATTGCCGATGTAAGTACCGGAAGCAAAAGAGCGGCTAATTTTGGATTGGTCGGCGCAGCATCTGCCATCGGGCTTATATTCGGAATTGCATTGGGAGCATACCTTAGCGGAATTAATTTAAGGCTGCCATTTATGGCCGCAGCCGGATTTGCTTTCGCAAATGGATTTTATGGCTTGTTCGTTTTACCCGAGTCGCTTAAACCACGATACCGCAGAAAATTTGAGTGGGGGCGGGCCAATCCGTTTTTATCATTATGGCGGATCTATAAAAAACGACCAGCGCTTGCCAGCCTGTTGAGCGCTACTGCAATTGTTTACATTGCTCAAAAGGCGGTTGAATATTTATTATCGACCTATCTTTATGAGAAATTTAACTGGACACCAGCCAGCGTAGGTACCCTTGGAATTTTTGTAGGCCTGGTTTTGGTAGCCATACAGGGTGGTTTGATACGGTATACTGTGCCGAAGTTCGGGCAGCAAAAAAATATTATCTGGGGATTAGTTTTTTATGCGGTTGGCCTCGCGCTGATTGCTTTTGCCTCGAAAGGCTGGATGCTTTACGTGTTTATGGTTCCTTATTGCCTTGGCGGACTATCAGGGCCTGCACTACAGGGCATAGCTACTGATGAAGTTGCAAAAAATGAACAGGGCGAATTACAGGGGGCTTTTGCCATTTTGAACAGTATCAGCCTCATAATAGGGCCATTGTTGTTGAGTTATGTGTTTTTCTTCTTTACAAAAAAATCGGCGGCAGTACATTTTCCCGGAGCGCCATATTTGCTGTCGGCGGTTTTAATGCTGATAAGTACGGTTATAGCAATCAGGAGCTTTAAAAAGGCTTAAATTATAATCCGCTAACTCCGCCCGATATTACAAATTTCATCATATCAGCAGCACTTTTATCAATAGGTTTTACCTTATCAGCAGGTATAATGACAACCTGCCCTGCAAAGGAATAGGAAAACGGGAAGTAAACGGCAACCTCTCCCGGTAGGTTTAATGACGAAAGGTCTTTTTGCACCATAAAGCCTATCTTTTTTAGCCCGAATTCATTTACCTCAACCAAAACAGGTTCGTTAAATTTCTTTTCCTCACCAACAAAAGCTTCAGTGAGGTCTTTGATGGACGAATACAGGAATTTAAATAAAGGTAAACGATTAAGCCAGCGGTTAAACCAGCGCTTTATTGGGTCGGTTACCACGTTGGTTACCAGTATCCCGGCAATGAAAATAATAACCAGCACATTAACTATACCCAGGCCGGGTATGTATACAGGTTTGCCGTCTTTATCGGTCCATAAAAAGTCACTTAAGTTTAATGCACTGTCAATGCTTTTTACAGCCCAAAAAATTAAAAGAAAGGCAGCCCCAAGCGGCACTACTATTAATAACCCCTTAATAAAATAGTTTAAAAGGGCTCCGGCTATCTTTTTCATCGTAAATCAATTTTACCTATAAAAGTACGCTCTTTTAAATGGATCAAAAAATAAAGAGTGCCTTTTGGGAAGTAAGCACACATTTACTAGTTAAAAAGCTTTGTTTTGTTCATTTTTTTTAATTCTAAGAAAATTACGCGCTAAGGAGTAATATTTCAAATTGCTCTACTATAAATTGAATAACTGTTCAAGTTCTAATATTCGTTCTGATTTTATAACGAATCCTAAGTTAATAGGGATTCTTGAAATTGTCATTGGCTGTTGCGATGTTGGTACGTTTATGATTTGAATTTCCCCTTGGACTGTTTGGTGAGGGCCAGCATATAAAACTCCCAATAAAAACACTCTGGTCCGCCCTGGAAAAAAATCTCCCTGCTTGTTTTTATACCCTCCCTCATTAAAAATAAATACTGGCGAACCACTTGAACCGGGAAAACAGGCAGCGTCAATCATCATCTCTTTCTTTCCATTATAATCAAATTTAGGATGAGTAGCTGTTATTCCTTTCCTGAAAATAGGTTTATTATTTACTGAATCCCAAATACCATTAGGGTACCCAATCATTAAAATCTCTTCCAATGCATTTAGCTCACTCATCTGTTGTTGAGAGGGAATTATAGACTTATCTAAGGGAATATAAAACAACCGTTGCCCCATTGCATTGGCTGCTTTTAGATAAGAGGCAATAGGCATAGCGCACAAATCTACATTAGCATCTGGATGCTTGCGCCACAATGATTCAAAGTTATCAAGAGTAATAGGAACGTGTTGTGTGTCTAAGGGCATATTACCGGCAGTGGCTTTGGTGAAAATCAGCTTTCCTCTTATTGCACCTTCTATAACATGTTTGTTAGTGATAACGACTGGCACATGGGAATTTGTTGTTTCGTTATGAAGAAATCTAAAAAAGAAACCTGTTCCGCCACCATTATCATTAGCGTATTCACATTCTATTTGTACTGTTGAATATGTAAGTTGTTCAGAAAAAGACAAGCTCATGTTTATTATTTATGTGTCGGTTGATTATTTATAATATGTAATAAAATTGGTTTAAATGCCAAAAGCTCAGTTGCTTTTATTACGACTGCTACGTTTATAGGTATACTTGTAGTAGTTAGTATGTGCTGATTATTATTTAAGTTCACTTCTCCTGTGACTGGCGCATTAACAGATTGGACATTAATGCCTATCAAATTTAGTCTGCTTCCAACTATTAATCCGCCTTGTCTTGTACCATAAGAACCTTGGTTATAAAGCACTATAGGTGATCCGCTTGAACCTGGATAGATAGATATATCTAATAAAAAATGTGGCCTTCCCTCATAGTTAAGATATATGGGCGTAGCTGTTAACCCTTTTCTTACAACTGGTAAATTATTAGTACTGTCCCAAAATCCTACGGGGTAACCTATCATCAGCACGTCTTCAATTGCGGTAAGCTCGTTTAATTGTTGTGTGTTAAGTAAATTGCTTTCCTCAAACGAAACCATATATGGTAATTTGCCAACTCCTCTTATTTCGTTAATGATTGGTGTGATTGGAAGAATTGCTAAATCCTGACTTGGATGTTTTATCCAACTTGAAAATGGAGTTATGGTCTTAGTTATGATATGACCATAGTTAGGTTTATTATTGATACTTTCAGTAAACCTCAGAACCCCTGTTTTTGCTCCTTTTATTACATGGAAGTTTGTAACTATACAAAGTACTGTATCCTTCCCAATTGCGAATTGAAAAAAGAATCCTGAACCAACTGATGTAAATGGTATTTGTTGCCCATTAATAACTGTGTCGCCATGACATTCAATTCTTATTGTGGAGTTAACAAGTAGCTCTGATATTGGTAAATTTTGACACTTAACCCGTTGAATACTTACTATGAAAAGTAAAACAATTATAATACCAAATAATTTGAAATTTGTGATAGGTCTCATTGTGTGGAATAAGGTTTTTTTAAATATAAACACAATTATCCGAACTACCTATGAAATTAGTGTATAGTTTTTTGAGTAGAGGAAATAAAACAAAATGCTAAAATGTTGGTAGTCAACCAACTTTATGTATATTTTAAAATAGCGATAATCATACTACTCATAAAAGTACACTCTTTTTACCCGTTGCGAAACATTGGTTAAAATTTCGTAGGGTATGGTGCCTATCTGCGCTGCAAGGTCATTTATACGCTGCTGATCGTTAAATATAATTACTTCATCGCCTTCCTTTACGTCAACCCCGGTAACATCAAGCATACACATATCCATAGTTATGTTACCGACGGTTGGTACCAGCACGCCCTTAACCAGCATTTTGCCCACGCCATTGCCAAAGGCACGTAAATAACCATCGGCATAGCCAATGCGTACGGTGGCTATCTTCCCATCTTTTGCAAGACTGCCGCTGCGGCTATAACTAATGGTTTCTTTTGCCTTTACTTTTTTTACCTGCGACACACTCGTTTTCAAACTGGCAATGGGCTGTAAACCGCTATCGGCAGTTTCCATCCCCATGTCTATTCCATAAAGCCCGATACCAAGCCTTACCATATCATAAGCGGCGCCGGGCCAGCGTATAATGCCTGAGGTATTACTGATGTGTTTAATTACTTTATAGCCCAACGTTCTTTCTATTTGCTTAAACGCCTTTTCAAACTTGCTGATCTGTATTTTTGTGAACTCGTCGTGTTGTTTTGCCTCGCTTGCTACCAGGTGTGAAAATACCGATTCGACGTGTACGTACAGGTTTTCCTCCAGCAGATCGCATAAGGTCTCTATCTCAAAATCCTCAAAACCCAGGCGGTGCATGCCGGTATCAATTTTTAGATGGACAGGGTAATTCAGTACGTTTTTCTCTTGTGCATATTTTATATAATCGTCAAATAGCCCGAAACTATAAATAACCGGTTCTAAATGATATTCCGTCAGTTTATCAAATGCAGATGCTTCAGGGTTAAGGATCATGATAGGCAGGCTGATACCTGAATTGCGCAAAGCAACACCTTCATCAATATAAGCTACAGCAAGGTAATCCACCTTGTTATATTGCAAAATATTAGCTACCTCGAAAGTCCCGCTGCCGTAGGAGAATGCTTTTACCATAGCCATTACTTTTACACCCGGTTTTAATTTCGACCTGTAAAAGTTAAGGTTGTTTAACAAAGCGTTCAGGTTGATCTCTAAAACCGTTTCATGGGCTTTTTGTACCAGGGCACGGCTTATGCTTTCAAATTCAAAACTACGCGAGCCTTTTATCAGGATAGTTTCTTCTTTGAAGTTAAGCATCCGCAAATGCTTGAGCATGGAAGATGTATCGGGATAGAAATGTTTTTCAGGTACATCAAAATAATCCTGGCGACTCAGCAGTGCTTCTCCTACACCCACAAATTTATCCACCTGTTTTATTTTGATCATATCTGCAACCTGCCTGTACAAAACATCGGGCTGAAGGCCTGATTGAAATATATCAGACAGTATCAATGTTTTTTTATGATGCTGATTTTGCTGGTTTAAAAAATTCAGCGCAATCTCTAACGACTGGATATCGGAATTATAAGAATCATCAATTACAGAGCAATCGTTTATTCCGGTTTTTAGTTCCAGGCGCATGCTTACCGCATTCAGGTGTTCAATCCGTTTATCGGCCTCTACCGGGCTATAGCCATAAGCCAGCATAAAGGCCCAGCAAACAATAGCGTTTTCGACAGATGCCTCATCCCTGAAAGGGATTAAACATTCAATTTCTTTATTCTTGTACTTTGCCCTTAAGTAATAGTTTTTGGAGATGATGGCTTCGCTAAATACATAAAGATCTGCTTGCTTAAACTTTGTGCTCCAGGTAAAACATTCTTTAACCGGGATACTATCCTTAAAATCAATCAGCTGATCGTAATTGTGGATCAGCATGCGGCAATTTTTAAACAGCTTTAGCTTTTCCAGCACCTTTTGCCTGCGGCTTTCAAAGCCTTCGTCGTGTGCCGGGCCAATATGCGTTAGTATGCCTATGGATGGCTTTATAATAGCTTCCAGCTTATCAATCTCGCCAACGGTAGAAATACCGGCCTCGAAAATACCAAGATCGTTTTTCTCATTTATCTGCCATACGGAAAGAGGCACACCAATCTGCGAATTGTAGCTTTTAGGATTACGGACAATATTTTTATCGGCTGCCAGTAGTTGGTATAGCCATTCTTTAACAATGGTTTTGCCGTTGCTGCCTGTGATGCCGATTACTTCGAGATTAAAACGGCTGCGATGATAGGCTGCCAAAGTTTGAAGAGCGCCGAGCACGTCGTCAACAGTTAAGAAATTGGCCTCAGGTGCTTTTATTTCAGGGCCATGCCTAACCACGAAGTTCCGTACGCCGCCTGCGTAGGCTTCAGCAATAAATTCGTGGCCATTGCGACGGCCGCTTAGGGCAAAGAACAGCCCTCCGGCAGGGTTGCTGATCCTGCGGCTATCGGTTAGTAAAGTGCTGATGGTACATTCGTTAACAATGGTTCCACCTGCATTAATGATCTGCTGTATAGCGGTTATAGTGTATTGATTGCTGAGCATGCTACGAATTTGCTTATATTTTCTGTCAATAGAAGAATTTTTAACGATTTTTGATGTGATGGATCAACCCAAAACCACTAAAATAACGGATGAAAAGGTTGCACTGGCAAAAGCAGAACATTATTGCGCTTACCAGGAGCGTTCGCAGCAGGAGGTAAGGAATAAATTGTATGAATGGGGGCTATGGGAGGCTGCGGTTGAAAACATCATCAGCTTGTTGATCGGTGATAATTTTTTGAACGAAGAACGTTTTGCAAAAGCTTATGCCCAGGGGAAGTTCAGACAGAAAGGGTGGGGGAAGGTAAAGATAAAACAGGGCCTGAAGTTTAAAAAAGTCCCCGATGTTTTGATAAAAAAAGCTTTGCTTACTATAAACGAGGATGCATATTTACCCATGCTGGAGAAGATATTGCTGAAAAAAGCAAAAACAACTGCCGAAAAAGACCCATATAAGCGCAGATATAAATTACATCAGTACGCTTTAAGCCGCGGATATGAGAGCGACCTGGTTGCGGACGTTTTGAAAGCCAGCGATTTATAAAAAATATAAAAAAAGTTTATTTATTATGTTGCAGAATATGCATTTCTGTCTATATTTGCACTCCGCAAAGCGAAAAGGTAGTCAGCGAATGAAAACCAGCTATGTGGAATGAATAAAATGCGAAAGTAGCTCAGTTGGTAGAGCACGACCTTGCCAAGGTCGGGGTCGCGAGTTCGAATCTCGTCTTTCGCTCAAATCCCTTTCACAAGAAGGGATTTATTGTTAAAAGGTTAGTATATTTATCCAAGTAGAAAGCCTGAACAAATGGACCATGCTCAGATGGTGGAACTGGTAGACACGCAGGACTTAAAATCCTGTTCCCGTAAACGGAGTGCGGGTTCGATTCCCGCTCTGAGTACATTTAGAATCGACACAAAGCCTGATATGAAAATATCGGGCTTTGTTGTTTTAGGGTTCGAGCCCCATCATTTACCCCAGGCGTTTGGGTTCAAGGATGCTTGAACGGGCGAGAGAACCGACGAACACCACAAAGTTAAGGTAGTGAGTAAGAACGGGGACTTCTTAAGCACTAACTTCAAGCCTATACCCCTTACCACGTATAACAACAATGTTGATATTCGGATCAAGTTCCAATTTTTTTCTAAGCTTTGATATGAACATATCCAGACTGCGCCCCACAATAACGCCTTCATCTTCCCATATCTCTTTTTGCAGCCGGCTTCGCTCTATGGTCTCATTGGGAGATAACGCAAAAATCCGCAATACACGGGTTTCAGTTCCGGTCAGGTCTATGGTATTTCCATTTATTATCAGTTTCCGATTCTTCGCATCGAACAACACCGAGCCTAAAGTTAACATGTCAGTATATTGAGCGTCAGGCAAAGCTCTCCGTGGCTTAACAGATCTGAAAAAAATAAAACCAACAAATGCCAAAAATGGCAGACTGCCCAGAAGATATGCATTCTTTGCTGTATTTATTCCTGTCGGTTTGAATTTAATATTGATCATATAAGATGCTTTCGGTTGCTTTCTTCCTCTACAAGCTATAATATCATCTTTCTTATTTTTTGATATAGCGTAACCATAGGCTACACTGGCATTACCGGGGTTCAGAACGTTAACTACGTAATCTCGTGCAAGCGGGTCTTTGGCCAACAAACGTTGGGTAGTATTCACCAGGGAATCCGGTAGAAATGTAAGATCTTTCTCAAACCTTATCTGGTATTCATTTTCTGCTATCTTTTTTACAGGGAGCACCCTTGATGTAAGGTCGCCCGATTGTGAAAGTAGTTCATCTCCGATCTTGCGAAGCAACACTTCTCTTCTGGCGATAGCGAAGTCGTCACTGCCGGTCATACCGAAAGCCACGAAGATTACAGAGCTAAATAAGAGTAAGATCAATCCGAACAGGTACTTGCGTTTCCCGGAGAGGAGGTTTCGGCTAAGATGCATAGTGTCAAGTTTTTATTTACAAAGTTTACATTTTTATTTACAATCCGGATGCCTCGGGCTGAAATATATCAAAGTAATTTCGTTGAATCAAATTAAAAGGATATGAAAAATAAAAAAATGAAAAGATTATTTGTATTCGTTCCGGCTATCCTCCTGGTATTATTTCTACTAAGTTCTTTTGTACTAAAAGAAAAGAAAGCGGGGGAGAAAACAACAAAAGGAACTAAAGCAGGGCATGTAACCATCATTTTCAGATCTACTGATGGCGGGCAAACTTGGCAGGACATTAGCGAAGGGTTGCCCGAAAATTTGCAGAGAGAAGGTGTGCGGAGAGATGGCTTCTTTGCAAATAACAGTGGGCTCTATTTACGTGCCGGAAATGGGGTTTATCACAGTGAACCAAATTCCACAACTCGTTTTTGGACAAAAGAGACTTTACCTGGTAACCAGGGTAACATTGCCCCTGGTAAGAATGGAATATTTGCATATAATTTCAGGGGGCAATTTTTACAAAAAATAAACGGAAAGAGTGATTGGTTGCCCATGTACACAAATTTTCAGGAGCAAGCCATACACCTTAACAGAACGGTAGATTGGATGTACACGAATTATAAAGAGAAACAGGTATCCAGCGTTTTTGAAACTACGGGAGGCACAGTTTTCATCGGCTCCAACAACGCCCTTTATAAATCTATTAACAGTGGAAAAACCTGGAAATATGTGCATGTTGAAGGCTGGGTAATGAAAATAGTAGAGTCAAACGGTGTACTCCTGGCTGCCAGCACAAAGGGAATATTAAGATCGACCGATGATGGGGAAAACTGGGATCGTGTGATTAGTGAAGGAGGTACTGGCATCGCTGTGGAACGTATAGATGGAGGATTTGCTGCTATAGTAAACAACACAATAACCCAAACAAACAGCATACACATTTCACTGGATAGTGGAAAAACCTGGAATACCATAGGCGAAGAACTTCAACCTTCCTGGAGTAGTTTATTAATGAAAAAAATAGGCTTACTTAAATCTTCATCGGGTATTTTATCTATAAAACAAATGGGTAAATATTTAATATGTGGTCGTTCAGATGGTATATTCAGGTCATCAGATATGGGCAAAACATGGAAACAACTGTCACTTCCTGATATAGAAAATTATGGCTTCGATTTATCTGTTTCGGGCAACGTAATTTATGTTATACCAAATAAAGGATGTTGAAAAATTCCAAACTCAGAAATAATGTGCATTGCTGATTTAAATTCTTAAGTAGTTGAAAGAAAATGATCAAACATATAAACAAATATACAGTGCTCCTGATGGTAGCTTTTTGCACTTCCTGTAGCGGACAAGCCAAAACAGACTTGCCAAAAGACAGTGTTAAGTCCGAACCCGCAAGCGTAATCACTTCCACCGGACCTAAATGGATAACCCGAAATATCATAAAAGATAGAAAGGGCAACATTTGGATTGCTGCATTTGATGGTGTTTTTCGATACGATGGGAAATCATTTACTAATATCACTAATAAAGTAAGTTCAGCACGCTTTTTTTCTGTTTTAGAAGATAGTAAGGGCAACTTGTGGTTCGGTTCCATTGGCTCAGGTGTTTATTATTACGATGGGAAATCCTTTCGGAATTTTACAACAAAAGATGGGCTTGCGGGTAATGAGGTTACTTGTATGTATGAAGATAAAGCCGGCAATATTTGGTTCGGCACTGGAAGTGGAGCAAGCCGGTACGATGGGAAATCGTTTCAAAAATTTAAAATAAGAGAAGTGCCGCCTCCTACAGTTGCTGATTCTGTCCATATTTCTGCTTACCAACATCCGCTTCCGGAAGGTAGTTGGATGCATAATGATGTTAATGCTATCATTGAAGACAAAACAGGAAAATTTTGGTTCGGCACAAGGGGCTATACCTTCATTTACGATGGGAAGACATTTACCACTATAACCAATAAAGACGGCAAACCTTTTGCAAATGTTCGTTCGATAATAAAAGATAAAAAGGGCAATATCTGGCTGGGGGGATATGATGGCCTTTGGCGCTATGACGGCAGTACATTTACCAATTTTAGTCAGAAGTTTGTCGGCTATATCTACGAAGACAAAAAGGGCAATATTTGGACTAGTTCAGAAAGTTCTAATGAACTAAATAGGGTACCTTCTGGTTATAGTGCTAATACCGCAGCCTGGGCACTTTCCCGTTATGATGAAAGGTACTTGTCTGATAAAAAGCCAACGGTAACTGAAATAACAAATAAACTAGTGATTTTCGGAATTTTGGAAGATGATAAAGGAAGTATTTGGTTTGGCTCTTCAGATGGAGTGTATCGTTATGATGGAAAGACCATCACGGACTTTAAAAGTAAAGAGGGTAGGAAATAATTTTTATAGCCAATAAATAAAACGACTGGAAATTCTTCCAGCCGTTTTATTTAAATTACCGTTTTAAGCAATTAGTCAGGCAGTAATTAAATTATTTGACCGGCAAATCCATCACTAATCGCGTTTAGTTGTAACCAAATACCCGTTCCGTAAGGTTGAGGGGATAACTCCATGATAATGGCCTGATGATGGTTAAATTCCCCGTCTTTTACGTGTATAACAAAATTTAAAGTGATTGGCTTAAGGGCCATGTAATCCAGCATACCAACTGTTCCTTTGTAAGTAGCCGAGTCATTCAAAGCAGTTTTTGTTTGTTTTACTACAACTGTTGTGGCGGCCTTGTGAGTTTCAATATCAGCCTTGCCAAGATTGCCCGCGATCAGGCCATCATAATAGGGTTTCAGGTTTGTTTGCAGAATAGTAGCATTGATCGATTGGCCGGTATCTAACCAAAACAAGTAAAGCAGTGACCAATAGTCATCCGCTTTCGCGTTTCCCCAGCCTGGCGCAAAGCAAATTTCTTCGATTCCTTTCAAGGGAAAGTCTGGCGCCCAGGGTGGTGGACAAAGATTACGGGCGATGGTCCAGCCTGCGGGTTTGGTCAACTGGTAGGGGGCTTCCCAGGCGAGCGGGTTGGTGGGGTCGAAAATATGCAGTTTTGCTTTGATCCACTGGACGCAATCCACTTCATCGATGATGGAAAGCGAAGTAGCGCTCCTGACACCATTGCTGCGCATACCAGGCTGTTGAGAGGCAATGAATGCCGCCTGCTGATTACCTTCAGCTAATAATCGTCTGATCATTTCGGAGCCATCAGGGACAGGTGTGTCAAGGAGGCTGTTACCTTTGGCGGTTAGCTGCCAGGCTATGTCCGTATCGTAATAGAGCCTGACAGGTAAGTTTCTCAGCGCATATTCATTGCCTTTATCCCGATCCTTACTAAAAGGAGAAAAATGTTGATAGGGCCCGGAAGTGGCGGGACTTCCCAGCTCTTTGTTCAGCATATCCATAATGATGCTACCGTCCCCAACCGCATGTGGTGGGTTCTTTTTTATCCATCTGTCAGCGTAATTATATAATCCTGCAAGGTCCGTAAAACTGGCAGCAGCGAAAACCGCTTTCGGATGCACCGGAAATTGTTCCGGGTGCCCAGCGGCCATTTCGGTATAACGCAAGGCAGTCGTTCCTCCAAACTCAAAGCCACCCAGGACTACCCTGGAGGAATCTGCGTGAAATCGTTGAATGATATTTATCATTACCTTGTTCAGCCGGTCGACCGCCGTAGAATCGGCGTACAGATGTTTGCCCATCGATACGTATACGGTCAGCAAGTCATTGGCAAAAGCCACATTATGCAGCCTGGTTTCCGGCAGCATACTTTCAGGTGGCCGAAAACTGCACAGAAAAACGATAGTACCCTGGATATGATTGGACGCCGGCCTGACCGCCAGGTAATAATCTGTGCTATCCTTTTTATCAAAGGAGATTTTCTCTATATTCTGGCTAAAGGTGGTTTGTGGGAGAGTTAGCCCAATGAGGATCAGCAAACCGAAGAGTGTGGATCTATGCATCTTAAATTTCATTTTAGCGATAATTTGATTGCAGTAGGAATGCCCGAGCTGTTGCAAATCACATACCACTATCATTAGTGATTGATTTCGAGTATTTTAAGTTATAGAATTGCAATGCTGCTGTCCGCTTGTGATACAGGCAGTGTGCGATAATGCAATTGCCATTATATCAAGTAAACTTTTCGAAAAGAGGACAGTTTGTGGACAAGAAAAACGTCCGGAACGCGTCCCTCCTAAAAGACATCTCTTATAAACCATGCGCTTATATAAAAAACTACAATTGTAGTTGTATAATTACATAATTAGTTTTATAATTGTATATGAAACGACTAAGCGAAAAAGAAGAAACCATAATGCAGACGGTTTGGAAATTAAAAAGAGCTTTTGTTAAGGAGGTGCGTGACGATCTGCCCGACCCTAAACCTCATATCAATACTGTATCAACCATGATGCGCCGATTGGCCGACAAAGGATTTTTAAAATTTGAAGATTTTGGAAGTACTTACCGTTATGCGGCGGCGATATCGAAAATGGAATATACCAGGAAATTTGTAAGGCCTCTTTTGGCGGGGCTGTTTGGTGATTCCATGAAAAATGTGGTATCGTTTTTTGCAGAAGAGGACGAAGTATCCTTAGATGAATTAAAAGAGATCGTTAAAATGATAGAAGATAAGAACAAATAAATTTTAGTGCTATGGAACCATTAATTATCTACCTGTTAAAGGCCAATGTGGTTATATCCATATTGTTTCTGTTTTATTTATTAGCGCTTAAAAACGATAAATCATTTTGGCAAAATAGGTTTTACTTGCTATTCAGTTTATTGTTATCGCTGTTTTTGCCTTTGTTGCCGGGTATAAATTTTTCAAATTTAGGTGGCATTCAACGTCAAATAACAATGGCTAACCCATTAAATAGCATATACACAACCATTGGCAATTCGCAAATGGTTAACACGCATATCAGTACGCATATTAATACGCACATTAATACCGCCCATGTTGCTATTAAACAAGGCTTTATGCTTCCGTCACTAATGCAAACTTTAGTTGGTATTTACTTATTGGTAAGCTTCATTTTGCTGATTAGATTGACTATAAAATTGCTTAAACTCAGCATCCTGATCAAAAAGACCGATAAACAATTAACAGCAGGTATTTACTATTGTGCTTTTGATGGCACTGCTCCGTTTTCCTTTTTCAAGTACATGGTTATTAACAAACAGCGTTTTAATGATCGTGAATTGCAGCAAGTTATTTCGCATGAAAAGGTGCATATACAACAATGGCATAGTATAGATATACTTTTTGCAGAACTGGTGCATACCATACTCTGGATTAACCCGCTAATTGTATACTTAAAACGATGCATCAAACTTAACCACGAATACATTGCCGACAGCGAAGTAATAAACAGCGGCTTTGATAAAAAGGACTATCAGCTTAGTATTGTGCAAAGTTCGTTTAAACTACAAGCCCACCAATTAACCAATTTATATAGTTCTTCAAAAATTAAAACCCGTATTAAGATGATGAATTTAAAAAAATCGCCAAACGCGAATTTGTATAAGTATGCGTTTGTATTATTACTGATTGCAGCCAGTTATTTCTTAATTAGCCCATTTAGTGCGAGTGCGCTGCAGAAAAACGTAAGTGTAAAAAGCACGAAGTTTGATACCGGACCCCTAAAAGCTTTTGAAGGGTTATATCAAACGCCGGATAAAAGTACCTATATCAAATTAACCGAAGTAAATAATGTCTTAGTGGTTAAACAATTATGGGACGGCCGCGAATTTTCATTAAAACAAAAAAGTGAACTTGGATTTGCCACAGCGAATGACGCATCATTTAAGTTTACAAAAGACAAAGATGGAAATGTAACACGGCTACTGGCATTTGGCCAGGATATTTGGCTAAAGGCAAACAGCGCTGACTTAAAGAACACAGCACTTAACACACAGCAACTAAAGGCGTTGGAGGGAATTTACCAACTTGATGCCAATAAAGCGGCATACATACAGGTTATTGCAAAACAAAACACATTGATCACTAAACAACTTTGGGATGGCAAAGAAATCGCTATGTTGGCCCAATCGGATGTCTCGTTTCTTGTTCACGTCCCTTATCTCAGAATCGTTAAATTCACAAAAAATGATGAGGGTATCGCTACAAGATTCATAGCCGCAGATAAACAGAACTGGAATAAGGTTGATAGCTATCATCCCGCCGACACAATAAAATTACCTGCACAGACCCTGAAAAAATTTGAGGGTTATTATGAGTTTAAAGACAGAAAAGGGCAATTTTTACAAATTATCGCTACCGCCAACGGTTTAGTTTTAAAGCAATTATGGGATAACCAACAAATTAATTTTACAGCCACAAGCCCCTTGGAGTTTTCGGCAAAAGAGAACCCGGAGTTTACCCTCCAGTTTACAGCTGATAATGCCGGACGCATCAGCCAGGTTTTAGCTTTTGGAAAAGATGTTTGGGATAGAAATGATAGCTATAAACCCCTTGTCGAAATAAAATTAGCAGCACAGGATCTGAAAAAATTTGAGGGCAAGTATGAGTTTAGAGACCAAAAAGGGCAATTTTTACAAATTAGCGCTACTGACAGTGGCTTGGTTTTAAAGCAATTATGGGATAATCAACAAATTGATTTTGTAGCCTCAAGCCCATTATCATTTTTTGCAAAAAAAACACCCGGATTTACACTCCAGTTTACAAGTGACAGCGCGGGTCGTATTACCCAGGTTTTGGCCTTTGGACAAGATGTTTGGGACAGGGTTAATTAAATTAAAACCTACTTCAGAAATGATAGCTTCCGACTGTTAAACCAATCAAACCATGAAGAAAATAACATTGTTCCTTTTAACAATTTCTTTCGCCTGCATGGCGCAGGAAAGGCCGCAGGCTACTGCTGTTGTAATGACGCCGGAACTCACACAGATAGTGATCGATACCTTGTCCAAAGCATTGATCACTAACTATGTTTTCACCGATAAGGCCCAGGTTATGAGCAAGTATCTTAAGGGGCAATTGGCAAAAGGTGCCTACCGGGCTATCAAAGACCCGCAAGCTTTCGCTATGCAAATTTCGGCTGACCTGCAAACCGCCTGTCCCGACCTGCATATGGGTTTCCATTTCGATCCCCGGCTGGCGCAAATGGGGGCACCTCCTCCAATGCGTGCGCCCAACCCGCACCAGGATTCGCTTCGGAATGCCGACATGGCAGAACGTAATTTTATGTTCATGGCTTCAGAAATTTTACCGGGCAACGTAGGCTACGTAAAATTTAACGGGTTTATGGATGTTAGCCCCGCCGCCAAAGAAACAGTTACAGCCGCTTTCCGCTTTGTACAGCATACCAAAGCATTGATCATTGACCTGCGGGACAATCATGGCGGAAGCCCGGAAATGGTTAAACAGGTGGCAAGTTATTTTTTTGCGGAAAGAACACGGGTAAATGATATCATTGTTCCCAACAAGCGGGACACTGCCAAGGGCTGGACCGACCCAACAGCTACCGACGGGCTGATTCTGCGGATGCCGGTGTATGTATTAACCAGCAGCAACACGGTTTCGGCGGCTGAAGACCTGGCCTACGCAATGCAGGCAACAAAAAGGGGAACTATAATAGGTGAAAAAACAGCTGGCGGCTCCCACCCGGTAGGCCCGGTTTTCCTGGGACATGGCTTTGTAGCGGGTATTCCGTTTGCCCATACCTATAATATCCATACCGGGACAGAGTGGGAGGGCACCGGGGTTATTCCTGATATTGCACTTAAAGCGGATGCATCGCTGGACGATGTCACTTCAACTTTATTCCCGAACTCATGGGCTGCAAATCAGCATAAAGCTGTTGACAGGCCGGTAGATCCCCAGTCCGTTCAAGCCTACCTTGGCACTTATGAGGGCGGACTAAAGTTTTATGTAAAGGAGGGTGCCCTGTATTGTGAAAACCCGGAACGCGGCAACCAGATTTTTAAATTGCGTTATATCTCGCCCGGGTTTTTCCAACTGGACGAAAACGTACAGATTAAATTCGGCCAGCAACAAGGGACCGCTTCCGGCATGCAGTTTTACTGGAGCAACGGTAACATTTCGTTTAAACAAAAGATCCAATAAAAAGAATTAAAACTTCTGCGGCGAAAGAAAACATTAGTCATACTGCCCCGGGGCTTTGGATGATTTTGTTAAAATAATCATTGGCGGCTATGTATTTAGTGAGGGACTTACTCATCTTTCAAAGACTGAACATGGCGTATTTTCACCTTTTAAATGTCTTTCTTGCCACCCGTTTGATTAAACAATGTTCGCTAGTTTTATCAAAAAAAGATTATGCGAAAAATTATTGTTACCGAATTCATGACCCTTGATGGCGTTATCGAATCACCCGGTGGAAATGAAACTCCTCATCCTCATGGCGGTTGGCAGTTTAAATACAACTCTCCGGAAACCGGCAAATACAAAGTTGATGAGCTTGCCAGTGTGGATGCCTTGTTGTTAGGCAAAAACACATATGAGTTGTTCGCCGGATATTGGCCAGGCCAGGCTGGTGGCGCATTCGCCGACCCCATCAATCGGTTGCCTAAATATGTTGTATCAACAAGCCTGCAAACGGCGGATTGGAACAACAGCCATATCCTTCGCGATGTAGCCAAAGACATTACCGCACTGAAGAAGACCGATGGCGGTGATATCCTTGTTTATGGAAGCGGTACGCTTGTTAAGGCCCTGCTTCACCACGACCTCATCGACGAGTTGCGGCTTATGGTATATCCTGTCTCAATCGGCGGCGGGCTAAGGCTTTTCGATGATAACAGGGAATTAAAGAAGTTTGAGCTCAAGCACTCAATCGTTACCGACCTCGGAATTCTTATCCTTGAATACCAGCCGGTTACCTGATTGGATAAGTCTTAATAAGCACACTCCTGCTGGCGATGTTATATGTTTACAAAACGTAGGGTCTCCTGCGGAAGACCCTGCCGGGACGAAAAATAATTTTGTAGTATTGCTTTATGGAAAAAGTAACTGAAATACAAAATTGTGAGAAAATGCTTTTGCAAGCTATCAAAGAGAACAATACTAATCTACTTGATAAATTGCTTCACAATGACCTGCTGTTTGTAAATCCTATGGGGCAGAT
>Ga0206904_1037_pt1 | contig 35475 bp, 31 predicted proteins | sample Alteio_BWOrgHeat_42_FD_152981 | JGI IMG/M metagenome (GOLD analysis project Ga0206904, IMG submission 152981) | Enriched cells from forest soil in Barre Woods Harvard Forest LTER site, Petersham, Massachusetts, United States -... | ecosystem: Environmental > Terrestrial > Soil > Temperate forest >...
CTTCCCATCGGTAAATGCCGGCTGGCAGATTAGCAACGAGCCTTTTATGGATCCGGTTAAAAATACCATCAGCAATTTAAAACTGAAAGCTTCATACGGTATACTGGGTAATCAGAATGTAACAAGCTACCAGTATGAGACTACTTATTTTAACTATCCGGTTGCTTATGGGTTCAATAATATTTTATATGGCGGAGCTGGTACTACACAATCAAACCCTGATATCACCTGGGAAAGGGCAGCAACATTTAACGTTGGTGTCGACTTCGGATTTTTTAACGATAAGTTATACGGATCATTCAATTACTTTAATAAGGTAACCAGTGATATATTACAGCATCCAACAGATGTGCCATCTTTATTTGGCGCAGCGTTGCCTGATGAAAACGTGGCAAAAGTGCGCGACCAGGGTTGGGAGCTTGAATTAACTTATACCTTAAAAACCGGTAAGGTTACACAAAGCTTTAGCGGAAATGTTTCAGATAATCACAACAAGGTACTGAAACTAACAGGTAATTCAACCCAGCAGATCTACAATGAAGACGTATTCCAGCTGATCAGGCAGGTAGGCTCTCCTATAACCGAATATTACGGATATAAAACCAATGGTTATTACCAAAACCAGGCCGATCTGGATCATTACCCTAAACCTGTTGGTGCCGTAGTTGGCCTGGGCGATGTGAAATTTAAAGACCTGAATAACGATGGTAAGATTGATGATAATGATAAAACACAGTTGGGCGATCCGTTCCCGCGTTATACCTTCGGCTTCACTTACCGCATTGCTTATGGCGGATTTGATTTAAGCGCATTTATACAGGGCGTTGGAAAAAGGAACGAGTTTTTAAGGGGCGAGCTGGTTGAGCCTTTCCAGGCGAACTATGGCGCAACGCTTTATGACCATCAGACAGATTTCTGGACGCCGCAAAATACCGATGCGCGTTTCCCGCGCCTGGCTATTGCTGGTTCGGCATCGAATACCAATAACTGGCAGCACGGTTCGGACCTATTTGAATTCAATGCCGCTTATGCAAGGCTGAAAAACCTGACCATTGGTTATACTATCCCTGCAAAATTTGTAGCAAAGGCAGGGATAAAAAAGGCAAGGATATACCTTACCGGCCAAAACCTGGTAACACTGACCAAACTGAAATTTGTTGATCCGGAGCTTACCGAATTTGGTAACAACGTAGGCTTTACCTCATCAACCAGTGCGCGCAGTTACCTGTTGCCTGTATTCTATGGCGCCGGTATTGATCTTTCATTCCAATAATAACATTTTAAAAACACAGACATGAAACTTTTAAATAAGCTTTTCATCACCATATTGCTGGTTACGGTTGTTGCTTCGGGATGTAAGAAGCTTGACCTGGCGCCAACAGACAGATTTACCGACCTCACCTTCTGGCAGGTAGACGAAAACGTAAGCAATGCATTGTACAATAATTACAGCATTATGTATAACAACGGCCTGTATTTTACAGAAGAAGCATTGTCTGACAATGCATTTTCTTCTGCAGGGGACGTAACCATTATTTCGAGCGGAAACGGTACGCCGCTTACCGGCAAATTTGCAGGCGATTGGTCTTACTATTATTCCTGCATCAAATCGTGTAATGAGTTTTTAGACGGTATAAAAAAGAATACTACACTGCCGGCTGCAACCAGGGCCCGTTATATTGCCGAAACAAGGTTTATCCGTGCTTTTGAGCATTTTAACCTTGAAAAATGGTACGGCGATGTTCCATTGATCAATTATAATATCACTGCGGATCAGTCAAAAACCGTATCGCGCACACCTAAGGCGGATGTTATCAACTTTGTGGTTTCTGAGCTGGAAGCTATCGTTCCCGATCTTCCGTCAAAAGACGCATTGGCCGCAGCCGAAAACGGCAGGATAACCAAAGGCGCGGCCTTAGCGCTTGAGGCAAGGGTTTTACTATACCAGGGCAACAGGATGGCAGATGTGGTGACCGTTTGTGAAAAGCTGATAAATGATCAGGCTACCAACGGAACTTATTCTTTAAACTCAAGCTATACAGCTTTGTTCAGCGATCCGGCTACGAACAAAACCAATAACGAAAGTATATTATCATTGCAGTATGTGCCAACCAAACGTACCTGGCAGGATTTCTGGGACTTTGCACCCGTATCCGTTGGTGGCCGCGTAAACTCAATGGCGCCAACACAGGAACTGGTTAATGATTACGTTATGATGAATGGCAAAGCCATTACCGACGCTGGTTCCGGCTATGATGCAAACAACCCTTATGCCAACCGCGACCCTCGTCTTACCGCAACTATAGTTTATGATGGATATAAATGGGATGCTGAAGGCGGAGCCAACGGAACAACAAAAACTATCTACATTAAACCCGGAAGCGACCCGTCAGACAATGCAGCTAACCCGAACGGTCCTGACGAATATGTAGGCGGTCGCCAAAGCTCATCACCAACGGGTTATTACTGGCGCAAGTATTTTGATCCGAGTGCTCAAACTTCTTATGTTTCGGGCTTGAACCTGCACCTGATCAGGTATGCTGAGGTATTGCTTGATTATGCTGAGGCCAAGAACAGCCTCGGGCAGATGAATGCCACTGTTTGGAATGAAACTATCGGCGCCTTACGAAAAAGGGCAGGCTTTACCGATCCGGGTGCATTAAACTATCCGGCATCGGGCGATATGACCAACATCATCCGCGCCGAAAGAAGGGTAGAACTGGCGCTCGAAGGCCTGCGTGCCGATGATATCAGGAGGTGGAAAACCGCCGAAACCGTTATGAACGGATATGCGCATGGTGCACAATTCTCAGGCGACCCATCAACCGATAACGGTTTTATCAGGGCACAAAAAAGGACGTTTAACCCTGCCAGGGATTACCTGTGGCCTTTGCCAAGCGGCGATGTCACCCTCGATAAAAATTTGAAACAGAACCCGGGCTATTAATCATTAACAGTAAAAGAAAATGAAAAAGATATGTTTATTAAGCCTGTTGGTGATGTTATTTGCCCTGGCTTTAAACTCCTGCAAAAAAGATGTGAAAACACTTGATACGGGCGTCCAGCCGGTAACGGTAATCAACGCTCCGTCAAACGATACAAGTATAACCATTGCGCCTACTACGGGCACAAGCGTGGTGTTCAAATGGGCGCCAAGTTCAACTGCATCAACCGGTTTGGTTTTATACGAGGTGGTATTTGATAAAGCCGGCGGCGATTTTAGCAAGCCGGTATACAAAGTGGTTTCAGATGGCTCCGGGGTACAGGCCCAGGCTACCATCACACAAAAGACCCTGAATACCATTGCTAATGCAGCAGGTATAGCCGCTTTGTCTTCAGGTACACTCAAATGGGCAGTTGCTACATCAAAAGTAACCACCAATCAGGTAAGCACGGTAAGCCACACACTACAGGTAACAAGGCCTGCCGGTTTTGCAACCGTTCCGAATACTATATACTTAACAGGTTCGGCTACCGAACAAGGTACAGATGTATCAAAAGCGATTGCATTTAAAAAGATAAGCGATGGTGTTTTTGAACTTTATACCTCACTGCAGCCCGGTACGTATAAATTGATCGACAATACCAGCGGCACGCCTACTACTTACTCTATCAATGGCCCGGCCATCGTATTGAACGGCGAAACAACAGTAACCGGCAGCAAAACCGTATATCGCATCTCGCTCGATTTCGGTAATGCCGCGGTAACGATCACCCAGATCGTTTCCGTAAATATGTTCCTGGCGATTGATAATAAGATATGGTTTACCCTGCCCTACGTTGGCAACAGCCAGTGGGAACTGGATGGAGCTGCCGTTGTTATTCCACAGGAATCGTGGGGTGATGAAAGCCGCTATAAATATGAGTTTATAGTGAAAGATGCAGCAAACAATCAATCAACCGAATGGTACGGAAGCGCTAATCCGGACAATCCGGACCCGACAACAAGCACGCCGCTATCGTACTTTTACATGTACTCACTCCCGGCAAGCAGCGGAACATTTGATAACTGCTTTAAGATGGTACCGAGCTACAGCGGTAAAAATTGCAATATCAACGTGAACTTTAGTCCTTCCATTACACAATACACCAACAGTGTTACACTGCAATAATCATATTCAACAGGTCGCTATTATAAAAAGTAGCGACCTGTTATAAAATCCATATACCATGAAATTCAAATACATTAACCTCCTGCTAACCTTATTATCATTTGCAGGTATAGTATTAATCAGCTCCTGTTCCAAAAAAGGCGATCCCGGTGTGAATAATAAACCCCCGGATACACCTGTTACGGTAAAGCCTGTCACGTATAATTATTCGTTACTGGCCGATTCATTACAGGCGGCTACTTACAATACCTTTATATCGGCTAACCGTAATTATTTTGTGCAGAATAATACAGGTACAACCACTTTCAATTACTGGCCGCAGGCGCATATGCTTGATGTTTTACTGGATGGCTATTTGCGGACAAATAACTCGCAGTACACACTGCGCATGAAGGCATTGCTGAATGGTATTAAGATACAGAATGGCGGAGCTTATCCCAATGAGTTTTATGACGATATGGGTTGGCTGGCAAATGCAAGCCTGAGGACTTACAATGTGAATAAGGATGCAGACTATTTGAATGTAGCACAAACCTTATATACTGAAATAAAGGGTGGCTATAACTCAACCGCGGGCGGCGGTATAGCATGGCAAAGAAACCAGTTGTACTATAAAAATATTCCGTCGACTGGGAACGCTGCTATATTGGCAGCGAGATTTTACGAGTTAAACGGAAATGCAGCAGACCTTACACTTGCCAAAAGCTTATATACATGGATGAAGACAACCCTGGTTACTACAGGCGGAGTAGTCTATGATGGCATAAACCGTAACCAGGACGGGGCAATAGATTATTGGGAATTTACTTACAACCAGGGCTTATTTATTGGTTCGGCTGTCGAGCTTTATAATTGCACCAAAGATGCCAGCTATTTACAGGACGCTATACTTGTTGCCAATAACTTGATTGCTGACCCTAACCTTACACTGAATGGAATTTTAAAAAGCGAAGGACAAGGCGACGGCGGTTTATTTAAGGGAGTTGCAGTGCGGTACCTTACAGCGCTTGTTGAACTTACAGCCCTGGATGATGCCAACCGTACAAAATATGCCGCATTTTTACAAAGAAATGCGCAAACGCTTTATTATAAGGGTATAGCCCGGCCAACATATATGATAAGCCCCGACTGGGCAGTTCAACCTTCGGGTGGTACCGATCTGACAACCCAGTTAAGCGGGGTAATGATGATCGAAGCAGCAGCAAAACTAAAAGCCGGGTCGTTAATCCAATAAATAATACCTGCCTGTACAACACGGCTCTCAGAAAAAAATTAAGATAATAGTATGAAGAAAAATATTGTAACAGTCGTTTTGTTTCTGCTGGTAACAAGTTATTTGCAGGCTCAAAAATCTCCTGTTAATTATGTTAATCCCCTGCTTGGGACAGCTACCTTATGGGATCCTAAGGATCTTGGGTTTGTACCTACCCACCGTACCTGGGGCGCAGAAGTATTCCCTGGATCATCATTGCCCAATGCAATGGTGCAGCTCACGCCTGTTACCCAGTTTCATAGCGGTTCAGGCTACCAGTATGAAGATACGGTCATCTATGGTTTTGCACATACCAGTAAAGGGCATTGGAATTTATGCCATGTGCCTTTAATGCCTGTTACCGGGCAGATTGATGCAGATAACTATAAATCTGCCTACAGTCATAAAAAAGAATCTGCCCACCCGGGCTATTACCAGGTTTACCTGGAACGGTATGGTATCAGCGCCGAATTAACATCAACACTACGGTGCGCTTTCCATAAATATACTTTTAAGCCGGGTGCAGCTAAAGAACTCATAGCAAACCTGTCTCTATCCAACGAAAGGGTAAAAAGCTGGGATATACATCAGGAAAACGCAAACGTTTTTACAGGCTTTCAGCAAGCCGGCGAAAAAATTTATTTCTACGCCGTTACCAATCATAAAATAAGCAAGATCGACTCGGTAAAAAAAGATAAGAAGATTGTACCTGTAGTTGATTTTGTTAACGAAAATAAACCGCTTGAACTTCAGATAGGCTTTTCATTTGTCAGCGTAAAAAATGCTAAGGAAAACCTGGAAAAGGAAATGCTCGGAAAAAGTTTTGACCAGGTTAGGGGCGAGGCAACGGCGACCTGGACTAAGCTATTATCAAAAATTTCGGTTATGGGAGGTACAGAGCGGCAGAAAGGCATATTTTATTCATGTCTTTACCGTTCATTCCTTTGGCCAGCTTTACGCAGCGACGCAAACGGCGATTACACAGATCTGAGCGGCAAAGTGGTAAATAAAGGGTTTAATTATTATACTGAGCCATCGCTTTGGGATGATTACCGTAACAAGTTGATTCTGTTAGGACTGCTTTCGCCACAGGTAACAAATGATGTGATTAAATCATTGATCGACAAAGGTAAAATAACTGGCTTTATGCCCACTTTTTTTCACGGCGATCACGCATCGGTATTTATCACAGGTTCGTATCTGAGGGGATTGAGAGATTACGATGTAAATACAGCCTACAAGTTAATGCTAAAAAATGCAACGGTTGAGGGAACCAGGAAGTATGTAGACGAATACAATACAAAAGGATATATATCGGAACTTGATATTGCTAATCCTGTTACAGAAACAGTGACCAAGGCAGCCGTTACCAAAACGCTGGAGTATGCTTATGACGATTATGCTGTAGCGCTGTTGGCCAAACAATTAAAAGATACAGCAAGCTACCGTATGCTGATGAAAAGAACCGGCAATTATAAAAATGTATTTAACCCGGCAACCGGGTTTATGGAAGGACGGCTTGCCAATGGCGATTGGGTAAAGAACTTTAACCCGTATTATCCTTATTACGAATACATGTACCGCGAGGCCAATGCCTGGCAATCCTCATTTTTTGTTCCGCATGATGTGCAGGGTTTGATAGGTCTTTATAAAAGTAAACATGCTTTTGAGCTTAAGCTTGATTCACTTTTCTCCATTCCATGGAAAGGATATGAGGCCTACAATATATCGGGCTTTATAGGTCAGTATTGCCAGGGAAACCAGCCCGACCATAGTTATGCATTTTTGTACTATTTTGTTGGGAAGCAGGAAAAATCGCAGGCAATATTAGATAGTATCATGAACCATTTTTATGATCTGGGTAATGAACATTTGTCGTATGCAGGAATGGACGATGCAGGTGAAATGTCGTCATGGTATGTATTTAATGCCATGGGCTTTTATCCGTTTTCTCCGGCCGACCCTAAATATATTGTCTCGGTACCACTATTTGATAAAGTGCGGATACAATTAGCCAATGGCAAAACCTACACAGTCATTAAAAAGAATCGCGGGAAAAAGATCACAAATTTATCTTACGGAGGTAAAAAAATAAACGATTATTTTATCCCTGATAAAGAATTAAAAGAAGGCAAACAGTTGGAGATAATCACCAAATGAGATCCCCACTACTTTTTTGAAAGGACGGTAATGCACCTCTCTAACTAATTAAAAAGCCTTCAATTTTTGTTGAAGGCTTTTAATATTTAACGCAATCAGCGGCATTTGTTTAATTAAACATTATTTAGCTGCGGGATGATTACTGCTAAATGAATCCCTGAACATTTTCCAGCCGGCAGATGTTTTTTTCCATAAGACCAAAAATTTACCATCATCAGTCACTGTACCTTTATCATCAATAGATTGCCATTGCCCTAATTCTGTCACATATTCCTTGCCGTCGCCATAAATAGCAGTAGTAATGAATTTGCCATTTCGCAAGCCCGCATCATAACCGAGTTTAAAGAATGCAAGAGCACCTTTACGCCCGTAGACTGGTTGGGCGTTTGGCGGCAGGATTATACAATCGTCCGCATAACGGTCAGCGAAAATTCGGGCATCGTTCTTCACAAATGATGAAAAATAAATGCCGTTGCTTGCAGCAATTGCCTTTTTAGCTTCTGCTAATTCCGATTTCGATTGAGCATGGCTCTCATTAAGGTAAAGAATGGAAATTACAGCTAATATGCTTGTAATTAAGAATTTTTTTGTTTTCATTTTTTAATATATTAAGTCGATTTACTGATCTTAACAAAAGTAAACCCTGTTGAACAAACAGGATTGTAAAAAAACGAACAAGGGTATTTCTAACGAACAATAATTTTTCACAATATCATTATCTTTGAGTGTGAGAGATCAGGTATTTTTTCCATCAGAAACTTTAAAACCTTTTATAAAGTGTTACTGGACTTGCTGCCACCCTGCTGATGTGTTGGAAGTAATGTACCCGAGTGGATCGATGGAATTGTGTATTGATATTTCAACATGCGATACTGTAAGGCATAGGGGGGACAGGTCGATGAAGGTGCCTAAATTAGAGCTATTAGGACATTGGACCATCCCGATAAAGGCCGCCATTAAAAAAGGTAATACCTGCCTCATCACCCGGTTCCATCCTCATGCCAGCTCGCTTTTTTTTCCAAATGCAGCCTCCGACTTCACCAACGAATCCATTGATCTGTGCGATGTTTTCAACAAAGGATCAAATGATTTTTATGACCGCTTAATGGAACAGCGATCGCTTCAGCAGAAAATAACAGTTCTTGAAGAATTTCTGATTCAGCGGTTAATCATGAATAGAAAGAGTCATCATCAATTGAAGTTGGTTGAGGATTTGTGTAACCATGTTTATGACGAAAGCAACCCCTTCAACATCCAAAACTTATCGGCCCGCTATGGATTTTCTGAACGTTATATTCAAAAACTTTTTAATAGCTGGGTTGGTATAACGCCACAAAAATTTTTTGCTGTTCAGCGGTTTAATAAAAGCCTTGAACTGATTCGGTCATCAGCGGAATCATTAACTTCAATAGCTTTTGAGTGTGGTTACTACGATCAGGCCCACTTTATTAAAGAGTTTAAATCTTATACAGGATTAACGCCAACCCAGGTGAAAATGCTTTAACTTTCCAATAGCGGCAACTTCTGAAACCAGATCGTAAACAGCATTAAGTAAAAACGAGTATTAAAGTGTTTAGCGGTTGAGCTATTAAAACCTGAATGTCATTTCGAACGAGGCACGAGGAGAAATCTTCTGCAATATTTAGGTCGGCTACTTGCATGGCATCAACGTTAACTGCAGAAGATTTCTCTCTGTCGTTCGAAATGACAACATTTTTTATAATTAAGTTTTCGAGAATTCTAACCGCTAAACACGTTTGCAATAATCCAGTAGGCACCTTAATTAGGATTTATTATACCCGTGTTGTCAATATGGAACAGAATTCTGATAGGCAAATATGTTTTAGAATGAAAATATCTATATTAATTACTATAAATTCTATAGATTTAGTAGTTTTATAAAAATAATTATATATTTGCCCCGGAAAAATATATTAAAATGAACTCCTATTCATTTCCACAGCGTGGATCCTTAGTTTTTCAATTAATGCTTAACTCATCAGAGTTGATGCAAATGACCTGTTGTTGTTGCTAACAACCGGTATTCCTTTAATCTCCTTTTATTTAGTGATCCGGTTTCAGAATAAAGATGTTATAAGTCAACATCTTCCAGGAATATTCAAATCCGTTTCAAACAAATTTAAACACACAGCATGATATAGAAATTTACTCCCCTAAAAGCAAACCGGCAAGGAAGCCTTGCCGGTCAATTCATGACAGATCAGCGTAACGCCAATCACTAACTGGTCTGCACTAAGTTTTACTAACGAATTATCATTAACATAAAACAGTCAAATATAATGCATATATATATCCGTGACAAACGGTTGCCCTCCCTGTCGGGATACCTTTTTAGTTTGTTCTTTCTTTTCATAATACACGGCGCCTCAGCACAAAAAGATCAGGCCATTATTAATTCAAGGCTTGATGGTATTGTTACCGATAGTGTTACAAAACAACCCATTGCCGGTGTAACCCTCCGTATAAAAAGTGTTACCCACTCTGTCGCCACAGGTTCAGACGGACGGTTTACTTTTATTACAGGACAAAAATTCCCATACACTTTAGTAGTAAGCTTTGTGGGGTATAAAACAAAAGAAGTTGTTGCCGATGGCAGCCCCATAGCCATACAACTTGCTGAAAATACGAGCCAGTTGGGGCAGGTGGTGATAGTGGGTTATGGCACCCAGAAAAAAAGCGACCTGACCGGCGCCATAGCTTCAATACCCAAAAACCTGCTGAATCAACCAGCCTCATCATTTGATAACCTGTTACAGGGCTCCGTCTCAGGGGTTGCCGTTACCCAAAATTCTGGTCAGCCCGGCAGTACGGCTACTATTCGTATTCGTGGCGGTAATTCTATTTCGTTTGGAAATTCCCCGTTGTATGTAATAGATGGTTTTATCATCTATAATAATAATGATTACACCAATGTAGGGGCTAATGGTACCAGTGTAAATGCGTTATCAACCATCAATCCCAATGATATAGAATCAATAGAAGTGCTTAAGGATGCTTCTGCTACGGCCATATACGGTTCGCATGGTGCCAATGGTGTGGTGATCATTACTACCAAAAGAGGCAAGAAGGGAACTAATAATATTAACTTCAGCAGCTATTATGGCAGGCAGAAGGTTTCCAAAACCCTTGATCTGCTGAACGCCTCGCAATGGGAGTCATTAGTGAATGATGTGAATGTAAGCGATGGCGCTCCTCAAACCTTTTCAGCAACGCAGATAGCCTCTGCAGGAGCTGGTTCAAACTGGCAGCAAGCCGCACTGCGTACTGCGCCTGTGTTAAATGATGAGTTAACCATATCCGGGGGGGATGAGAAGTCGAGATATCTTATTTCCGGGAATTATTTTAACCAGCAAGGAACGATCCTGAACACCGGATTTAAAAGATACTCCGCGCGTGTCAACTATGAAAAAAACATATCTGACAAGTTCAAAGTAACGACGAATGTTTTTGGAAGCCAGTCATTAGAAAAAAAGCTATATGGAAGCTCCTATAATAGCATCAATTTCAGCAATGCATTTGCCACTTTATTAACAACATCTCCGCTTGCATTGATAAGAAACCCGGATGGTAGCTATAATATCACTAATCCTTATCTGCCAACTCCTACTAATCCATTACAGGATATCGCAACAACCATAAATAACACCACGCTTAACCGTGTTTTGGGAAATGTTGCTGGAGAGTATAAAATAATCCCGGACCTAACACTGAAAGTTAGCGCTGGTGTTGATATTTTAAACACTTCTCAAAACTATTATGCCCCATCTTACACCGGCTCACCGGCTGGTGGCTCAACTGGCTATGCGGCAAGTGGGTATGCTTCAATAGGAGCTGGTAACGAGCTTAGCTGGCTGAATGAAAACACGCTGACTTACGACCATAACTTTGATAATACCCACTTTTTAAATATCCTTGCAGGTTACACTACTCAATTTACACAATTCAGTTCGTCTGTAGCTTCGGCACAAAAATTCCCGAATGACCTGACAACCTTTAATAACCTGTCCTATGCCGGGGTAGCTAACCTCCCCACATCCATAGCATCCAGCCAGGCGCTCAATTCTTATTTGGGCAGGGTAAATTATTCCTATTTACATAAGTATAATATTACTCTTTCAGCACGTGCAGACGGATCATCAAAACTGGGTGCAAATAATAGATGGGGATACTTTCCATCGGCTGGCTTTTCGTGGAATTTAGACAAGGAAGACTTTTTTAAACCTATTGTAAATACAATCAATAGTTTGAAGCTACGTTTATCTGCAGGGCAAACAGGTAATTCGGAAGTGCCACCTTATAGTTCGTTATCGGCTTTATCACCTACCAACTATTACTTAGGCGGAAAATTGGTTACCGGCATTGCACCACTACAACTGCCAAATCCAGACTTGAAATGGGAAACTACCACTCAATACGATGCTGGTTTTGACCTGGGGTTATTTGACAACAGGATCAGCCTGACATTCGATGCTTATTTCAAAAAAACAACCAACCTGTTGCTTAATGTTCCGTTGCCGCTTTACACAGGCTATGCAAGTGAACTGGAAAACGTGGGAAGCGTACAGAACAAGGGTATAGAGCTCGGCATAAATACAGACAATATTAAATCGGATGATTTTAGCTGGAAGACCAATATTACGTTTACAGCAAACAACAACAAGGTATTAAGCCTGGGGCCTGGTGTTACAAGTTTCTTTCCTATAGCGCCAACAGGACAGGTTTCGCCTGTGATTGTAAAGGTAGGCCTCCCGGTTGGTACCTTCTGGGGTTATTCGACCAACGGTTTGCTTACTGCGAGTGATCTTGCAAACGGAACTCCGGTATTGGCAGGCGTGCCACAGCAAGTGGGCGATACCCGATATGTTGATTCTAATCACGATGGTAAGATCACTACTACAGATAAACATAGTTTGGGTAGTGCCCAGCCTAAATTTACTGGCAGTTTTACCAATACGCTCACTTACAAACACTTTGATCTTTCTGTATTCTTCCAGGGCTCATATGGCAGTAAGATATTCAACCTGCTTCAGCAAACCCTTGAAAGACCTACCCTTTCGCTCAATGCATCAGCCACACTGTTAAACAGGTGGAGTTCTTCAAATCCAAACGGTACTGTTGCAAGGGCTACCGATTCTCCTGTGCCCCAGGTAACTGACAGGTATATTGAAAATGGCTCATACCTGAAACTAAAGAATGCATCTTTTGGCTACACGTTCGACAATGCGGTTGCTGCTAAAATACATGCAAAGCTGATCCGGGTTTACGTTTCTGCGCAAAACCTTTTAACCATAACCAAATACACAGGGCTCGATCCGGAGGTAAGCTTCTATGATAATGACAATACCAAGCAAGGTATAGATTATGGTACTTATCCTCCTGTAAGGACTTTCCTTGCCGGCCTTAGTGTTACTTTCTAAAAATTAGTATTCAGAAAATGAAAAAGATATCCTCAAATAAAATTATATGGTTTATCACGATAGTTGCAATTACGGCTTCTTACTCGTGCAAAAAACTAACAGAAGACCCAAGCTCTGTTATTGTATCGGCGCAATTTTACAAAACACCGTCCGACGCTACTACTGCGGTAAATGCAGTATACAGTTCTTTAAACAGCGATCCCAATGCTGATTTCCCTTTATATGGACGTCAATTAAACCTGCTGGTGGAAAACGGCAGTGATAACCAGGTATACAGCCCCAGCAATACCAACCCCGACGTTAGGGCGCTTGGAACGACTACCTACATTTCATCAAACAGCCGAATTCAAAAAGTTTGGCAACAGCTTTATTACGGCATTAACCGGGCTAATATAGCCGTTGACAATATCCCTGCAATCCAGATGGATACGGCCTTACGTGCACGTCTGGTGCGTGAATCAAAATTCATTAGGGCGTTGTTATATTTTGATTTGGTACGCTTATATGGAGCAGTACCTCTGATATTACATAACCCTAATAGTATAGACGCTAATGCACTATTAGTACCAAGAACATCTGTCGATTCAGTTTATAAACAGATAATTACTGATCTTAAAGATGCTACCAGCTTGCCTAAATCATATACCGGAAGCAATCTTGGCAGGGCTACAGGCGGGGCAGCGCATACACTACTGGCAAAGGTTTACCTTACACGGGGAGATTGGACCAATGCTGTTGCCGAACTTAATATCGTCATTAACGGAGGTTACGGATATGGCCTTTTCCCTAAATATTATGATGCTTTTCAAAAGGCCACCAAGAATGGTGTTGAGCATATTTTTTCAGCGCAGTTTGAAACCAACCTGGGTGCAGCAAACAGTACACAGTTTTTAAGCGAAAGCTTCACAGCATTCAACCCTAATACCTGGCCCATAGATGTCCCCGCCGATAGCAGCCTTTATAAATTGTTTAGTCCTACTGATACCCGGAGAGCCGTAACATTTTATAGTTCGGTTTATAACGCTGCAACCGGGCAAACGGTAGTTTTTAATAACCCCTATGCGCCTTACTTTAACAAATTTGTTGACTATAGCCTTACACCATTAAGCACACAAGCGCAAAGCGGCGTCAATTACCCTGTATTGCGTTATGCTGATGTATTGCTGATGTATGCAGAGGCGCAAAATGAAATAAACGGGGCTCCTACAGGCGATGCCTACAATGCCATTAACCAGGTAAGGAACAGGGCAAATGTACCCAACTTAACCCCAGGCTTAAGCCAGTCGGCTTTCAGAGATTCAGTTTTTTTAGAAAGGAGAAAGGAGTTTATACAGGAAGGACACCGCTGGTTCGACCTGGTAAGGCAGGGAGGGACAACACTTGTAGATGCCCTGCACAAAATACCCGCAAAATCCGCAGCGAGCACAAAGAACAACCTGTTTCCGATCCCGTTGGTCGAGATACAGCTTAACCCAAAACTCACACAGAATCCCGGATATAATTAAATCATAAACTCTTAAAAAACAAGCATTATGACACTATCAGACGTATCACTCATCGGAAAAAAGATATTGGTAGGCATTGTTGTCACCATTATTCCATTTATCATCATTGTTGGAAGCTTATGGGCAACACAGCACCTGCTTACTCATCATTCAGCTGAAAAGAAATCAGTTCAAACACATTAAAAACCAAATGTTATGAAAATAGAAAAAGCCACTAAAAATCAGATCGTAAGGAATGCTGTCCTTAGTCTGTTCATTTACTTACTTCCTGTCGCGCTCATGTTCATCACCTTTCTGATAACAGGCCAGCGCCCGTGGGAAAAAAAGTCACCTAAAACAGAAAGTGTAAAATCATTAACCAACAAAAACAATCAGAACAATGGAAGCGACGATTGATTTCATCAAAAAAATAATAGATAACCTGAATGGGATCGGGTTTCCTTTTTTAGTATTCGCCATTGGCATACTTGAATTTTCATTTGGGTTATACAGAGGTAAATGGCCCAAAAACGAAAAATGGGTTGATATAACAAGTTTTGCCTTATCCAGATTAGCGGTGCAGCCTGTTGTTGCCTACTTCAGCCTGCGCTTTTTACCGCTTATACTTCCCGATGCAAAAAATGTGTTTAGCTGGGTGCCTTTTCTTTGGGGATTTATAATCATAGCAGTAGCAGATGATCTTACCCAATACTGGTATCACCGTTTGCATCACCAGGTGCCATGGTTATGGCGTTTTCACCGCACACATCATTCGGCATCGTACATGGGTATGGCTATGGCCAGCAGGCAAAATGTAATTTACACCATCTTTTTTTCACAGATATATCTTACAGCGGCGCTGGTTTACCTGGGGTTGGGTATTCCGACGATAGCTGTAAGAGTCATTAAGTCAACCATTACCACTTTGGCTCATTCCAGCATTCCCTGGGACAAGCCGCTTTATAAATACAGGTTGCTAAACCCAATAGCCTGGGTATTGGAGCGCCTGATCTCCACACCGGCAACTCATCATGCCCATCATGCTGCTACTACCGATGATGGTGTGGGCCATTACAAAGGCAATTTTGGCAACATGTTTTTTTTGTGGGATATAATTTTTGGCACAGCGCTCATATCACGCAAATACCCTAAAGCATATGGCATATCGCATTACAATGGCGATCAATGGACTGCACAGTTGCTTTGGCCTTTATTCAAATCAAAAGTCGAAGGCAGTGAGCTTGCTCCCAATGGACCTATGGTACGCATAGAGAACGATTATGAGGCTTTAGCTAAACGCGACAAAGAAAAAGCAAAAGTTACATCCGGGATAGATATAGTCCCTGTTTTTTCTAACAACTAATCAATCAGCATAGAAAATGAATATCTCAAATAAACGCATAACCCTGGCAGCTTTACTGCTGTCGGGGTTATTAACGGCCAGCACCAGCTACGCGCAAAATATAACCCAGCAGCAGCAACCCTTTCAGGGGGTAATTGGCAAAACCCTTGCCGATTCTAAGGAATCGTGGACAACTCCGGTTAAAGCACCCAAAGGAGCACCAAATGTGGTATGGATATTATTGGATGATGTAGGCTTCGGAGCGTCGTCAACCTTTGGCGGCCTCATAAAAACGCCAAATTTTGATACCCTTGCACAACTTGGCTTGCGCTATACTAATTTTCATACCGCAGGCATTTGCGCGCCTACCCGCTCTGCATTATTAACAGGCCGGAATCATCATTATGTACATATGGGAGGCTTTGCACATACCTCGCTATCTGCCGGTTTTCCGGGATATGACGGGCGCATACCATCTGATAAAGGGACGATTGCCGAAATATTGCGTGAGAATGGGTACAATACTTTTGCCGTAGGTAAATACGGTTTAACACCAGATGAAGATGCAACCGATGCCGGACCATTTGACAGATGGCCCTCCGGTAAAGGCTTCGACCACTTTTTTGGCTTCTTAGGCTCACAAACAGATCAATACAAACCCGACCTGGTTGAGGAGAACGCACATGTTACTCCTGACGGCCGCAACCTGAATGAGCAGATTACCGATAAGGCCATTTTTTACCTGACAAGGCAGCAGAGAGTAGCCCCTGATAAGCCGTTTTTCCTTTATTATGCCCCGGCCGCAACCCATGCCCCTCACCAGGTTAGCCATGAATGGAGCGATTTGTACAAAGGTCAATTCGATGAAGGCTGGGATGTTTTCAGGAAAAAGGTTTTTGAAAATCAGAAAAAGCTTGGCATTATACCAGCAAATGCTGTTTTGCCTGAAAGAAATCCGGCTATCAAGGCATGGGATTCTCTTTCGCCCGATGAAAAGAAGCTTTACGCCCGTTTTATGGAAGTTTATGCCGGATACTTAACCTATGCAGATGCACAGGTTGGCCGCCTGCTACAATATTTAAAATCAAGCAAACAACTCGACAAAACTTTAATTTTTGTAGTTATAGGAGATAATGGCGCAAGCAAGGAGGGTTCTCCCAATGGAGATATTGACCGGCAAATATTAACAAAACAGCATACTGAAGAAGAAAACATTCAGCATAACCTGGAAAAAACGGGCGAAATAGGCACCCCTGAGGGGACACAAACAAACTACCCCCTTGGATGGGCACAGGCAGCGAATACCCCGTTTAAATACTGGAAACAAGATGCTAATGCCGAAGGCGGTACGCGCAACCCTTTGATAGTTTACTATCCAAAAGCGATCAAAAACCCGGGAACGATACGTACCCAATATGGGCATGTGATCGATTTGCTGCCTACTACACTGGAGGCCATAGGGATTAACCCTCCCGAATACATCCGCGGGATAAAACAGGATACACTGCAAGGCACTTCATTATTTTATTCGGTCAATGATGCATTGGCTGCATCAAGGCATCGTGTGCAGTATTATTACATATTCGGATCGAGGTCTGTTTATAAAGATGGCTGGAAGGCAGAGGTATATCACCATCCTGATTTTATAGATCTGACGAGCGTCGGAATCAAAGCCAAAACCGATTCTGCCAACAACTTTGATAAAGATGTTTGGGAATTATACGACCTGAATGCCGATTATACCGAGCGTATAAACCTGGCATCAAAATATCCGGATAAGCTAAATGAATTGAAGTCGCTTTATGACGAACAGGCCAAAAAGTACTATATTTATCCATTTATAGACTGGGAAGACGTACTAAAAGGAAGGATCCATCATATAGTTCCCCCGCAAACAGATGCGTCAAAAGTGAATTATAATAAGTAAGCATTGTTTTATGAGACAATCATATAAACTTCTATTGTTTCTGCCATCATTGCTTTATTCGTGCAGACAAAAGCAAACAGTTACCGATAGTGCCGGCACACCGGTAACTGTTGCCGAACATAAAAAAAAACTTTGCTGCGAATCTAATATTCCGGCCCGGTTCCCGTCATTGCATAAAAGTGTGATACATTTTGCCTCATTTGAAAATAACCCCGGTAATAAACATGCCGGTATGGTATGGATAAAACCGGGAACATTTATGATGGGGGCCGATAATAAACAAGCCGATGCAGATGAGTATCCGAAACATAAAACAACGGTGCACGGTTTTTGGATGGATGCTACCGAAGTGACCAATGTTGAATTTGCGCTCTTTGTACATGCAACCGGATATATCACAACGGCTGAACGGAAGCCTGATTGGAATGAACTTAAAAAACAATTACCTGCGGGCACAGTAAAACCACCTGATAGCTTACTTGTTCCGGCATCGTTAGTGTTCAGTCCTCCGTCTCACCCTGTACCTTTAGACGATTACAGCCAATGGTGGGCTTGGGAAAAAGGGGCAAACTGGCGTCACCCGCATGGCCCGGGAAGCAATATAAAAGGGAAAGAGAATTATCCGGTAGTACATATTTCGTGGTTTGATGCGGTTGCTTATTGCAAATGGGCCCGGAAACGACTACCAACCGAAGCGGAATGGGAGTGGGCAGCACGGGGCGGATTGCAGAACAAGTTATATCCGTGGGGCAATGAGCAGATAGATGAAGGTAAAGTAAAGGCAAATACCTGGCAGGGGCATTTCCCGGACCGTAATACTTTAAGGGATAAATTTTATGGATTAGCACCCGTGGCTTCTTTTGCTCCGAATGGCTATGGATTATATGACATGGCTGGCAATGCCTGGGAGTGGTGTGCCGATTTTTACAATAATCAGTATTATAAAACAATAACTAACGGGGTTATTGATCCAAAAGGCCCGGCAAAGAGTTACGATCCGGATGAGCCATATGCGAAGAAAAGAGTGATAAGGGGTGGATCGTTTTTATGTAATGAAAGCTATTGCACCGGCTATCGTGTAGCACGGAGAATGAAGAGCACCGAAGATAGTGGCATGGAGCACTTAGGTTTCCGGTGTGTGCAGGATAACTGATTAAACGGGGTGCCGGTTTGTGGCACCCCGTTATTCAACTTATTTAAAATCCAGATCGCCAACATATACAGTTCCGTCCTTTTCTTTTTTCATTTGCAATACAATCAACTCCTTTTTTTCCTGCGGAGTGCCATAATGGGTAAATAGCTCGGCCATAATTGTGGTTGGGCCGGCAATGGTTGCTTGCCTGTCGCCATAATAATTGATCTCAATTTTATAGGTTCCCTTAATTGCTTTTTTTAGAAGGAATTGTTCGGGGCCAAAACCCTGTGTCATATCATGCGAAATACGGCCGCCAATTTCTGTACGGTTATGACTGTAATAACACTTCTCGTTATTAGGATCGGTTACCCAAAGATCAATGTCGGTATTATTCATGTTCCAGTCCATAACAATGCGGATATCAACAGGCATTGGTTTTATAAGCGTTTTAGGAATTGCTGATAAGTTTAGCTTCCCTTTGTTTAAAGCAATTATCCTGTTTATTTCGGGTAAAAATATCTCTTGTATACCATCATAAAGGTCATCAGCATCGGGATTATAACTCTTTGTCATTGCTGTATATAATACATCCAGTGCTTTTTGATGCTCACCTGCATCTTCTAATGCCAAACCATAATCACGGTAACTTTGAGGATCCAAAGGGCGTAGCTCTGTAACTTTCCTGAAAGCAAAAACCTCTCCCTCAAAATCACCCAGCTGCTTTAATTTATAGCCCAGCATTTTGTATAGTTCATAGCTTTCCAGGTCTAATTCGGCCAGGTTGCTCAGTATACGCAGGCCGGTTTCTTTGTGGCCGGTTTTAATAAAGTAATCTGCTACGTCGAAATAAAAAACGGGATTGTTTTTGAATGCCAGCCTCAAATCAATGTATTTTTGATACTGATTGGCCTTATCCGCATTTTGTATGGTTTTTAAATAGTCGGCATCGGCTTTTTGATAGGTAATATTGATGCCTTTATGCTGGCTTTTCAGGATATCGGTTGTGTCGGCATTAGCTTGGCTTTTATTTTTAGTAGTTATTACTATTACGCCATTACTACCTCTGGCGCCATAAATTGTAGTTGCATTCGCGCCATTTAATACGCTCGTTGATTCAACATCATTTGGATTAACGTTTGATATATTGTCAACAGGCACCCCATCAACAACATATAATGGCTGAGCGCCGTTATCAGCGCCCGACGCACCCCTCAGGCGCACTTCAGCGCTCTCACCGGCAACAGCTGAAGACTGTGGGGCCACTTGCACACCTGCCACCCTTCCGGCCAAGCTTGATGAAATGCTTTTATCCGGTACAATTAGCAAATCGGCATTAGTGACAGTTTGTACCGAATAGGTTACCTCAGTTTTGCGCTTGGCAACACCATAACCCACAACAACAACTTCGTTTAAAGAACTGGCCGACGGTTGAAGCATGATACTGCCCAATGATGGCCCCGATACCCTAACCTCTTTGGCGTGATAACCAATAAAAGATATTGTTAATATATTACCCACTCGTCCGCTAATTGTAAAACTGCCATCTGCATTGGTAACAATGCCTGTATCCGTTCCTTTAATCCTTACACTAGCACCCTGTATAGGTAGACGGTCATCCTGACCTATAATTTTACCGGTAATGATGTTCTGATCACTTCCCTGCCTTGTGTTATGAGTATTTGCTGTAGAAGATGTATTAGCCGATGCTCTTTTCACTGGAATTTTAGGTGCTTTAACCGTTGCCCCCCACCATTCGCTAAGTGCTGTTTGCATATTCTCAGCCGCAGTAAGGTTTTCCTTTGCAGAAGGAAGATCACTGCCACCCCGTTGCTTCATTATAGCATCGAATTGAGCCCGTAATTCTACAGGTGGTTCAATATCGTACTGGATGTAATCGTTTACCGTTTCTAAAACAATTAACGAAGTATTTCGGGTAACAATACCAAAACGCTTACCGAGCGACTCAATATCCTGCCTGTTGGTTTTGTAGTTAATATCTAACTCTGTTATCTTTTTTTGCGCCCATAATTTAGCCACATCAATGTTATCAACCGAGTTTTTCTGCAGATCTAAGGTTACCTGTTTTTCATAACTTACCTTATTGCCATAGCCATATTGTAAAGTGATGGTTTGATTAGGATTACGTGTAATGCCTGCCAGCGAAAATGTACGGTCAACCGCAACAGGTAAAGAAGGATAATTCTCTTCCATATCTGTTGCATTTTTTATTCCTAAAAAGCGCAACGGTTGTATGGTTAAGCTGTTTAACGCTTTCCCGATATCATCTTTGGTTAAATCTATAAGCTCGCCATGCGTTTTAAGAGCTATCCATTTCAGGTTACTATAGTCGGCAGCTGCTGATGAAGTAATACAATAAACGGGTTTATCGCTCAATTTTATTGTGTTATCTCCAAAGGTTTGATGCCCGTCGCTCATCAGCAAAAATTCATCAGCAGTATATTCCGGCAATTTAATGTTCCCAAAATTGGTTGCACCATCATATACAGTATGTTCCAGGTCGGTTTTAAGCGATTCCCAGTTGCCATTATTGACTGTATATTCTTTTCTTTTTGAGACTGTATTGCTAAAAGTTACCAAAGTGATTTCTGCATTATCTACCTTTTTAAAATAAGAGTCGAGGAGCATAAATTCTTTCTTAAGGTCGCGGTTAGCCCCGCTCAACGAGGCATCCCACAATAAACCAATATGATGTGGCAAAGGCTTATTTATTGTTTGGGGGTGTAATATGGTATTAATAAAATAATAGTATTTGTTCCCTTGTTGCTGTATCATTACCTCGCTCGCATCCGGCGCTTTTGGTATGGAGAAGGATACGGGGCTATCAGGCACATAGTTCGTTTTTTCTACTGTTGCTGTATAGGTATTCTGGTGTTTATCAAATTTCAGGCTACCTTCACTATTACCATCGGTAACCGGGGCAGTTACGCTTTGTATTACTGATGCAGTCAATGAAAAATGCTGTATGGTATCTTTTATATGGAGAGGCAGGGCAAACATAAGATTTCCATTAGCTGCTAAAGGGATCTCTTCTTCGTAACCGATAATTACTGTACGGGTACTATGCGCATTAATAGGATATATGCGTGTACGAAAACTATTCCCCGCTACCTTCTCCAGTAATCCCGGATCGATCCTGCGGCGTTCGACGGATTCAAATACTACAGAGCCCTTCCCTCTGTCGACCGGAACAGCTTCCCGCATTTTTCCATTAATATCCAAAGCATAGCGGCTTATGCTAACGCCGTCGCTAAGCGGGAATATCAATGTTCCTTCCAAAATCCGGTCGGTAGAATTATAGAAAGTCATTTGCCAGGTAGTACGGCTAATATTGCCATAAATGGCAATGTCAATTTTTAGCTGCTGCAGCTGTACGCCATTATTGCTTTTTCCATCAACAGTGAGCTGTGGGGCCTGGGCGTGTGCAACCGGTATGCTTAATGCTAACAGCACAATTACCGGGAGTAATAAGATGTTTAGTTTTTTCATGGATCGCCTATTTTTCTATCAGATGCAAAAAAGAAACACTTTCCATAAACGGAGTGAAAAAAGAAGTAGAAGCAAAAGCCCTCCGACAAGCGGGTAGAGATTATATTTAAATAAGTATACAGATTTGTATATTTAATTGTATCTTTGTTAAATCAAATCAGACAATTATGAAACCAAGGGGACAGGCTGTAAAGGAAAAAATAATTGATACAGCAAGCAGGCTGTTTTATAACCAGGGCTATAACCTTACGGGCATCAACCAGGTGATAGATGAGGCTGATATTGCCAAGCGATCTTTATACAACCATTTCGAATCTAAAACGGATATTTTGCTGAGTTACCTGGACAGGCTCCAGGAAAACTGGTATAGAGATGCAGCGACTTTCCTGAAACCGTTTAAAGACCCTAAAGAAAAGTTGCTTGCCCTGTTTGATTACCGCATTCAAAATCAGCTTGAATTAAATTCGGGGGGGTGTGCATTTGTTAAAATTAATGCTGAAGCAGGCTGCACTGATGAAAGAATCCTGAAGCGGGCCCAAAAAAACAAAGACATGCTCAAATCTTATATAAACGGAATATTGACTGAATTCGAAGATATTTCTGCTACAGGTATGTCGCTCCAGGAACTTACCCAAATGGTTTACCTCATGATGGAAGGCGGGGTGACCAGCACTTCAATCTATAAAGATGTGAATGAACTAAGGTCTGCAAAAAAATTGCTGAATAAGCTTCTGTAAAAAAATTTGCCTTATAAATATACAAATTTGTCTACTTAATATTATGAAAAATATCACTTTAAAATCCCGATGGTTTATCCTGCTTATTGTACTTACAGCGCCACTGCTGTATGTTATTGATATTTTTATTATCAATATGGCAATATCAGATATTCAAAAGGGCGTTCATGCAAGCAACGCCCAGGTTCAACTGGTTATTGCCGCTTATTTACTTGGAAGTGCATCATTTCTAATCACGGGCAGCCGTACCGGAGATTACATGGGAAGGAAACGGGTGTTTTTTTGGGGAATGTTTTTTTTCACGCTAACATCCTGCCTCTGCGGCATTTCGCAAACTGCAACACAATTGAATGTAACCCGCTTTTTGCAGGGTGTTAGCTCCTCGTTTATGGTGCCCCAATCAATTTCGTTTATACAAGTGTTATTCACTGATCAGAAAGAAAGAGCGAAAGCAATTGGCTGGTATGGCATTACACTAAGTATTGCGGCTATTATTGGCCAAATACTGGGCGGCTATCTTGTTAGTACCCATTTTATGATTTCCGGATGGCGCCTCATCTTTTTTATAAACCTGCCGGCGGGTATATTATCGCTATGGCTTATCCAAAAATATCTTCCTGAAACCGATAGGATTAATAACGGCGGTTTCGATTATTCAGGTGCTGGTATTCTAACGGCAGCGCTGGCTTGCCTCATCATTCCCCTTACCTTAGGCCGCGAAGCAGGCTGGCCGCTTTGGAGCATTGTTCTGATCATTCTCGCGGGCATCCTTATTGTTTATTTTATAAGCGATCAAAAGAAAAAACTTAAACTGCACAAATACCCAATTATCGATCTGGAATTATTCAACATCCGGGAATTTAATATTGGCCTACTGGCAGTTTTATTTCACTTTATGCTGCATACCGCTTATTTATTGATGATTGTAGTTTTTTTACAGAAAGCATTGCACAAAAGTGCGATGGACTGTGGCTTATACTTTGTATTACATGCTGTTTTGTTTATGATATCGTCGGTTGTGGCATCCAAACTCATTGTAAAATATGGAAAATTGGTTCTGCTATTCGGCCTGTTAATTATTTTAATTGCTTTTTTACTGCAGATACAACTTTTTAGCACACACACCAGTGGGCTATGCATTACTTTACTTATAGGTATCTATGGTCTTGGAAACGGCTTTGTGCTTCCATCATTACTTACGGCGGTTTTAAAAAATGTCCCAGTTAAATTTGCAGGTACAGCTGCAGGGACATTTTCTACTTTTCAGCAAACTGCCTCAGCGCTGGGGATCAGTATCCTTGGTGGGGTATTTTTTTATGTGATTGGCATCAACCCCAATCATCCGGATTATTTTTCAGCATTTAACTATGGCCTGCTGGCCAATATTGTTTGCCTGGCGGTTGTTGCTGTTATGCTGTATTTACTGCCTAAGAATGTTAAAGATCAACAACCTGCTAATAAATAATAATTTGAAAAAAGGAATTAGAGTTGCGACTGTTTTGAGAGGTATTTAAAACAACTTTAAATTTATATTGTAGATTTACCTTATAACAACAAATCTCAAAACAGACCGATTTTTATTATGAAAATAGCCACCTATAATGTAAATGGGGTTAATGGCAGGTTACCTGTACTGCTTCGCTGGCTCGAAGAAACTACTCCTGATGTGGTTTGCCTGCAGGAATTAAAAGCTCCACAGGAAAAATTCCCTGAACAGGCAATTACCGACGCCGGTTATAATGCGATATGGCATGGACAAAAGAGTTGGAATGGAGTAGCCATACTGGCACGGAATACAGAAATTAAAGAAAGAAGAAGGGTGCTTCCCGGCGATCCTGAAGATGAACACAGCCGTTATATAGAAGCAGAGGTGAAAGGCGTTATAATTGGCTGCCTTTATTTACCCAATGGCAACCCTGCACCGGGGCCAAAATTCGACTATAAATTGCGCTGGTTTGAACGTTTAACCCTTCATGCTGCAGAATTGCTTTCATCGGGCGGCCCTGTGGTATTAACAGGCGATTATAATGTAATGCCTACTGAAATTGATGTTTATAAGCCTGAACGTTGGGTAGAAGATGCATTGTTCAGACCCGAAACCCGTGCAGCTTTTAAGAAGCTTATTGACCTGGGGTGGACCGATGCGATCCGTAAGCTTTATCCAAATGAAAAGATCTATACTTTTTACGATTATTTCCGTAATGCTTATGGCAGGGATGCGGGTTTACGCATAGATCACTTTTTGCTTAGCCCACAGCTTAGCAATCGCCTCAACGCAGCAGGGGTAGACCGAAATGTACGTGGGTGGGAAAAATCAAGCGATCATTGCCCGGTATGGATTGAACTGGCCGACTAATACTACCTGAATGGTTGTTACTTTAAGCCGTTCTCTATAAAATTTTTCAAAACCAAAGCGTGGTTCTGCTCCTCGTTATTTACAGAATAAAGCAGTGTAACGGTTGCATTTTTTTCCAGTAATGCCATTAAACTTTTCACTTCGGGGTTCTGCTTTAATTCGGAAACATATTTTGCTGTGAACTCATCCCATGCCCCAGGTGTACTATGAAACCATTTCCGTAGATCGGTAGATGGGGCTATATCTTTCATCCATTCATCGAGGTGTGCTCTTTCCTTTGTTATCCCCCGTGGCCATAAGCGGTCGACTAAAATTCGTACCCCATCGGCTTTATCAGCAGGCTCGTATATTCGTTTGGTAAGCAGTACTCCCATAGCTACAGCAAATTACATAGTTATCCCTGATTTCAAATATCGGTATTATTGATAAACAATTTAATGTGCTTAGCTGATACCAGGGCAAATGCATTCAAATTTATGTGCTTATTAATTCAGTTGTTATTGAAATTGCGATGCAGGAGGCTCCGATGGAGCCTTAAAACCACGCATTGTGATGTGGCTATAAACACGTGGCTCCTCTGGAGCCTAAAAGTTTATAGCTCCGGAGGAGCGTCCTGTTTATAGACAGATGGGAAAAACGCGATGGCTCCGGAGGAGCCTCCTAAATTCGCCCTTGTTATTTATTTTGATGCGTTTGCTCAGTAGTTGATATACTTTTGATAATAGAAAAAAGACCTTTATATAAGTAAAGCCCCTGATGGGCAGGGGCCTTTACTAACCAATTATAAACCTAAATTATGAGAAGAGCTGTAGGAGAAGGGGTCGAACCTTCACGAAGTGGTTATTCTTATTGCTAAGAGTTTCCCAGGATCTCCGCCACCGCGACAAGGAGGTGTGTCTGCCAAAAATTTCACCATCCTACAGGATTGTTAGTCCTAAGTCGAAAGTTCTTAGTATCAAGTCAAAATCTGACTTTAGACTCAAGACTTCATACTACCGACTTAGAAAAAGCTGTTGGGGAAGGATTCGAACCTTCACAGAGTGGTTAGCCCGCTTCGGGTTTTCCAAATTCTCCGCCACCGGGACAAGGAGGTGTGTCTGCCTAAAATTTCACCACCCAACAATGTTTTTATTTTTAAAGAACGCTAAGCTTTTGTCGATTGCTTATTACAAATCTAACAGACCAATCACTTTGTTGCAAATATTTCAATAGAATATTTGTATTTTTATCAGATTTTAATTATTCTTGTATATTAATAAAGAATTCCAAATTTATGTCCCACAGAAAAGCCCAAAATTTAGAAATTGATAATCTCGACATACAGATTTTATCTATATTAATGAAGAATGCTACTACTCCATACACAGAGATAGCGAAAGAATTGATCGTTTCCGGCGGAACAATACATGTGCGGATGAAAAAATTGGAGGAAATGGGCGTAATAAAAGGCGCCAGTTTGGAAGTAGATCCTCAAAAATTAGGGTACGATATAACCGCCTTTTTAGGCATTTTCCTCGAAAAAGGCTCACAATATAACGAGGCTGTTAAGCAGTTAAAAACCGTAAAAGAGATTGTTGAGTTGCATTATACTACTGGCAGCTATAGCATTTTTGCAAAAATTGTATGCCACGATACCACACATTTACGTGAAGTATTAAACGAACAGATTCAGGGTGTAAAAGGTATTCAACGCACAGAAACATTTATCTCGCTTGAAGAAAGCATCAGGAGGCAGATAACTTTGGAATAAACTTTACTTAAGCGCTATTTAGCGATTGACCTATTAAAAGTTAAACTTTAACCCAAAAATAACCCCTATTGTCATTTCGAACGAGGCACGAGGAGAAATCTTCTGCAATAGGTAGGTCGGCTACTTGTACGGCGCTAATGTCTGTTTTAGAAGATTTCTCTCTATCGTTCGAAATGACAATATTTTTTATAAAACGCGCTTTCAACTTTTCGGGAATTCTAATTGCTCAATTCGATCTTAAGGTTAAAATCTTCCCGGCTTAATTTCCCTTTCCGTAATTGACTTACATACTTTAAAGAGCTTAACCTGTCCAGCTCTTCCTGGTATTGCCTGCGTTCATCGGCAGTTTTCGGAGTTTCTCTTAGCCTTAAACGGATGGAGGCACGGGATATTTCTTCCTCAAGTACATCAAGCGCACAGGTGTAAAACTGATCATAAACACTTCGGGGGAACAGAATACGGGTCGTTGGCTTTTCCATCGACATAATAATACTACTAAAACAAAAACACAGCTTTAAAATAATATTATCTATATGTTATGTTTAAACAGGGTGCTTTTAGTAATTGGGTGCGTTTCTATATTGTTAACATTAAATTAACAATATAGAAATCACAAGTTAATATAGTGATCTTACCTTTATCAAGCTGTCTCCAATAACAATCCAGACAGTATGGATAAATTATAAAGCCTTTATAATAAGGCTTTTCAATAGAGAAAGGTATTCTATCAGGTATAATTAATTCTCAAACAAATTTTATTAAGCCATGGAAAATTACAGCAAAACAGAAAATCAGACGAAAGAAGTAAGCCAGATCCAGGATAATTATAACGATGAATATTGGTCAAAAAAATACGGTGTTTCTGCCGATGACCTCAAAAAAACCCATAAGGTTGGTATTTCTGCCAAAATAATTGAAGCGAACATTAAAAATAAAAACTTTAATGTTACTGCTTAATTAGGTTCGCCTCATTATTTATTAAACAAGTCATCTGTGCTATATGATGATCATCGTGCTCAGCTACAAACCAGGCCAGGTCAATTACCTTCATAGGTGTACCGAGGCGGGGATGTATGGATGTTTTGTTTAAATCTTCATCCTTTAACGAACGCAGTTTAGCAACAAAACTTTGCCTTTCCTTTCTGAATTGAGCGATAAGTTCATTGAAAGTTTTGGCATCGTGCGGGGTTTCGTGCGTCTTTCTATTGGTGAGATCGGCGGCCTTCATATCTGGCCGGGCATCCAATATCTGGTGTAATCTTTCATACCAAAGCGGTTCAAGATCAGCAAGGTGCCCAATCTCTTTTTTTACCGACCACTTATTATCCTTCAATTGCGGATCAAGATCATCGGTTAATTTACTAATTTTCTCAGTCAGCCTGGCAGGGGTACCCTCCAGCCGTTCAATTATACCTGGTAAAAGTCCATTGTCTTCAATTGCCGGAAAAACCCGGTCGAACCAATTTGTGCGTCGCATGGCTTTAGTTTAGCGTGGTGTATAAATCAAAGGTAGATATAAAAGCATTATTGTTTTAACTCACTTCCCCAGCTCCTCCTGCAACCCATCAATAAATACTTTTAAATGCTTTTTCCTGGCATCTTCATGCCTTATTGCGGCATAATGCATACGCCACAACCCTTCAGAACCTATGCTTGCCAGCGTTAAATCAGCTAATATGGCAAACGCATCCAGTTCCCATTTGGGCATAGTAAGTATGCCTGTACCGTTTTTCACCATCTCAAGCGCTACTTGTGTAAGCGGCATAGCAGTAACCTGTTTTGGTTCAATTTTATTTTCTTTCAAAAAGTATTTATAAACAGCTACCGTTTCCACTGGAGGAGTGTGTATAATCAGCGTTTGATTAGCAAAATCTTCTGCTTCTAAATATTTCTTTTCTGCCAGCGGATGATCTTTAGGTAAAACGGCAACTATCTCATCAAGGAATAACTCAATATATTTAATGCTTTTGTCGTTCATCGGCTCGGAGGTAATGCCCAGGTCAATGTCGTTGTTCAATAAGCGTTCAAGCGTATCATGCGATGCCTGCATATTAATGTTTACCTCGATGTTTGGAAAACGAGCTTTCATCTTCACCATAAAAGCAGGTATCCAATGATAGCTGGTAAAGCATTCTGTACTTAAACGTATAATACCCGCATTACCCTCTCGCATCGCATTTATGGTATCGGCCGCCTGGTCAAGCTCAGCTAACACTTTTTCAGCAGTATCATATATCACCTTGCCTTCTTCAGTTAGTATCCATTGATTTTTAGTGCGATAAAACAGTTTTGCACCCAAACGGTCTTCAATATCTTTCAGCTGGTGGCTCACTGCCGATTGTGTAAGAAACAGTTTGCCAAGCGATTTGGTAATCCCCTTTTCATCCGCTATGGTTTTTATTAATCGCAGGTGCCGTGTTTCCATAATCTAAATATACATACTACAACAATTTATACATGCTTTTTTATTCATCTCATCATGCTCAACATCGCATACAAATGTAGAACGATAGTCATTTATCTTTGATTCATCAGGGAAGTAAAAAACGCAACACATTATAACGTAAAAAACATTTATAAATAAAATGAAAACACAGGAAACACCTTTAAAATTAACAGTACTGCTGGCTTTCGCTGCGGTTTATATAATTTGGGGAACAACTTATCTGGCCATCGTTATCGGGCTCAAAAGTTTCCCTCCCTTTATATTGGCAAGCATCCGCTATGTTACGGCTGCTGTAATATTACTAGCAATTTGTGCAATTAAGGGAGAGCAGATATTTATACGCTCAGCAGTTAAAAGCATGCTCACCGGAGCGGTGGTGCTTACCGGAGGTCAGGCTATTCTTTTTTGGGCCGAAAAATATATTGCTTCGGGGCTTACTGCAGTGTTGGTATCTACGTTGCCAATATGGTTTGTAATATTAGATAAGTCACAATGGCGAAATTACTTTTCAAATAAATATATTATTGCAGGACTGATTACCGGTTTTTGCGGGATCCTGTTATTGTTCCAAAAATTTCTGTTCGGTAACTCGCAGGACAATAACAGTAAGTATCAATTGCTGGCTGTTATTGTTGTATTGCTTTCCTGTATTTTTTGGGTGTCAGGCTCATTATATAGCAAATACAGACCAGTGCCGGGGTCGCTTTTCCTGAAAGTGGGCTGGCAACTCACTGGTGGGCTAGCTTCCTGCTTAATCATCAGTTTCCTTTTCGGCGAGTATAAAATATTTTCGTTTGCACAGGTAACAGCATCTTCATGGGCGGCTGTACTTTATTTAGCAATTGCGGGCTCAATTGTAGCATTCGGAGCTTACACCTGGCTTATTAAAGTAAAGCCAGCGGCAGTTGTTGGTACGTTTGCTTATGTAAACCCTGTTATTGCGGTATTAGCCGGATGTTTAATTGCAAACGAAAAGGTATCGGTTTATCAACTTTCAGGGATGGTAATTATCCTGGTAGCAGCATTTCTGATAAATAAAAAAGATTTGTCCGACGCAAAGGTTAACCCTCCTGCTAATAAAAAATTGCAACCAACACCTTGTAAAACTGATAATATATCAGCTTAAATAATCGACTAAAACATTTCACAACAAAAATAAAATACGATGGCACAGATTATTGCTTATTTAAAATTCGAAAACAATTGCCGCGAGGCTATGAGTTTTTACAAAAAATGCTTTGGCGGAGAATTAACATTTCAAACGGTAACCGGGTCGGCAATGGATTCGCCAGGTATTGGCGATGAAGGGCAGAAAATACTACACTCTTCGCTGATCAGCGATAAAGTGGTACTTTTTGCTTCGGAAATGACAGAGCCGGGCGAAGAGCTGAACTCTACATATCTTTGGGTAAACTGCAATAATGATAAAGAGATCAGGAGCATATTTGCAGGCCTTTCGGAAGGTGGAACAATTACAGCAGAACTCCAGCATGCTTATTGGGGTGCAACGTTTAGCGCTGTTAATGATAAGTTTGGAATAAAGTGGTATATCTCCACACTTAATTTAAAAGAATAATGACATCGCCAAAATAAAACCAAAAGAGCCACTTAGCAAAGTGGCTCTTTTGATTTAAATAATCCCTTAGCTATACACCCCGGCTATTTATAAACCGGCCTTTGCCTGTTTTACGGTTTTGCCAATCTGATCCGCAAAGTCTTCAGTATATTGTTTGGCTTTATCAAACCATTTTGGGGCATCGTCAACAATATCATCAAATATTGAACGGCCATTTTCATTTTTTTTGGTGATGTAGCTAATGCCGTAACCTACGGCAGCTCCAACTATAATAAATTTTAATAAGCTCATGATTTTCTGTTTTAAACTAAACGGTAATTAATAAGATATGTTTTTTTAAGAACCGTTTTTATATGTTTTAACAGGCTTTTGGAAAATATGTTACAACTGTATTTAATCAGTTAGTGTTCAATTTTTTTCACTAATTTTAAATAATTAAAACTATTCCGAAAATTCTTCGTTTCTTTAAAAAATCAATTATATTTACATTCATCTTATCATCTGATGAATCCCAATATAATTCCCCGCAAATCACTGGCCGATGAAGTGGCCTCCAAACTACAAGACAAGATATTAAAAGGTGGCTACAAGGTAAATCAAAAACTCCCCGTAGAAGCGGAGCTGATGAAAAACTTTGGCGTCGGCCGTTCTACTATCCGCGAGGCTGTAAAAATTTTAGTCAACTCTGGGTTTCTTCGTGTGCAGCAAGGAATTGGAACCTTTATTGAGGACAGTTCGGGGATTAACGAGCCACTTGGTCAGCGTTTAAAAAGGGCATCTCCCAAAAGTATTGATGAAGTGCGCGAAACGCTGGAAATGAAAATTGCAGAAAAGGCCGCCATGAACCGTACCGGCAACGACATTTCAAAACTGGAACATTTTTTAAGCAAACGCACAAAAGCTGCCAATGAAAATTTGGTTGAAGAATGTATAGAAGCGCATGTAAACTTTTACATCGTACTGGCGGAGGCATCTAAAAACGATATCCTGGCCGATCTGTATAAACTATTTGCCCTGCAATTAAAAAGCGATCTGCTGAACGCCCACGATGATACTTCATTTTTCAAAAATGCACCCGATCATCACCATAAATTGTTAGACAGCGTGTTACGCGAAGACCCTAAAATGGCCTGGTACTGGAGCTCCAAAATCACCGGGCACATGGCTAAATAATCGGGATTTGATAATCATCAGATGATGAGACAATGATATATTTCGTAAAAGGCTGTGTTTAAAACAGGCTTGTTTGATGCGATCTTGCTTCAATAGCACCAGAGGTTTTAACTATATCTGCATTGCTTGTGTGGCCAATGTGATAAACCGAAGATTCAACATACCGCGAAGCAACAATAATGGCCACCCCATCGGCACAATCATCAAATAATTCCTGCACCAGCTTGGGGTCGTTATTGTTTTTGGACAAGTGCGATAACAGCAAATGTGTCATAAACGATGGTCTGTGCATAGTAAAAAGCTCTAATGCTTGTTTATTAGATAAATGCCCATGACCGCCACGGATCCGGCGTTTTAAATGGTAAGGATATCCGCCATTATCAAGCATTTCATCATCATAATTAGCCTCAAGAAACGCAGCATGACATTGGCTAAAATGATGGATCAAATTTTCGCAAACCACGCCAATATCAGTAAACACGCCAACTTTAACATCCCGGCAGGTAATTAAAAAACTATGCGGGTTGCTGGCATCGTGTTGTTTAGGGAATGCAGAAACATGCAATTCACCAATAACAATCGTTTCAAAAGCGCCGAACGATTTAACCTGCTGTTCATCGAGCATTAATCCACCTCTTTGCAGTGTGGGCGGGGTAATATAAACAGGCAGGCGGTACTTTTTAGCAATAACGGGAATTCCGTTGATATGATCGGAATGCTCATGTGATACAAAAATTGCCTTTACCTTTTGCATGGATAAACCCAGGCGCAGCATCCGTCTTTCAGTTTCGCGGCAGGAGATCCCGGCATCAACCAGTATAGCCTCATGTTCATTACCAACATAATAGCAATTGCCGTTACTCCCAGAATTTAACGATGCGATAAACAAAGACATATTAACTACAAAGGAACGAATTTTTTATTTCGGATTTCGGATGTTCGATTTCGGATTTTTTTATTTCCAGATACCAGATCCGGAATTTTTGGTCACCGCCCCAATTTTTAAACGCCCTCTTTTTGCTTGCAAAAAAGGAGGCGATCCGGCGAAGCGCAGATCGGGTGAGTAAATATCCATGTGGTATTATTCCAGAAGTTTATAAATCCCTCCTTTAATCAATAAATCCCTAAATTAATAGCGTAAGATTTAAAAATTCCGAAATCGAACATCCGACTTCCGAAATTCGATACTATATTTAACACATGGATTCACCAATAACTTTACCTGTACTTGATGCAGAAGAACTGCGTGTGCTTGGTTCATTAATGGAAAAAAGCAAAACCACACCTGATTACTACCCCATGACTATTAATAGCCTCACGGCTGCATGTAATCAAAAAACATCGCGCAGGCCGGTAGTTCAGTATGACGAGGATACGGTAGCCCAGGCGCTAAATACGCTTAAAAGGCGCGGATTGATCTCAACTGCTACGGGAGGTTCTATCCGCAGCGTAAAATATAAACACAATTTTGCTATTGTATTCCCTGTTTTGCCTGCTGAGGTTGCTATAATTTGCCTGTTAATGCTAAGAGGGCCGCAAACACCTGGTGAATTAAATACCAATTCGGGGCGTATGTATGAGTTTGAATCGATTGAAGAAGTTCAGGAGATGTTGGAGAGGCTAAGTAGCCCCGAAATGCCATTTTTAATGCAGCTCCCCCGCCGCCCGGGGCAAAAAGAGGTACGTTATGCTCATTTATTATGTGGCATCCCTGAAATAAATGATGACGATTATGCTGACGACAGACCCTCACATTCGGGAGGACTTGAGGCCCGGGTTGTAAAGCTGGAAACAGAGCTTGCAGAACTACGGGAAGCATTTGATAAGCTCATGAAGGAATTGAGTTAGTCGCCCGCACTGAGGCGTTAAATTATAAGTTAAAAACTTAATTGGTTTTTGTTTGTTGGAACGGTACATCTATTATAAACACATTACTAACAAACAATTAAAACCTATGAAAAAGTTAAGTTATGCAATTATGCTTGCTCTTGCCGCTTATGCGTTCCAAAGCTGTAATAACGCGCAAAAAGACGCCAAACAAACTGCCGACAGTTTGAACAAAACCAAGGATACCACAAGTAATACTGCTGCTACAGGCGGCATTGGCGTTACTGCCGATGATGCCAAATTTGCTACAAGTGCAGCTAATGGTGGTATGGCCGAAGTTGCTTTGGGTAAACTGGCACTTTCGAAAAGTACTGATGCCACAATTAAAAACTTTGCTACCATGATGGTTACTGACCACGGCAAAGCAAACGATGAATTAGCAGCTATTGCAAAAACAAAAAACATCACGCTGCCTGCTACAATTGATGCTGATCACCAAAAGAAACTGGATGACCTTGCAAAACTAACAAGGAAGGATTTCGACAAGGCTTATGTTGATGCAATGGTTGATGGCCATAAAAAAACGCTCGACTTAATGCAGGATGCTGCCAAAAACTGTAAAGATGCCGACTTAAAAGCCTTTGCAGCCAAAACGGCGCCAACCGTACAGATGCACCTTGATGCAATCAATAAAATCCATGATGCCATGAAATAATCAGGAAATAAAAAAGGAAGGGGCTTAGATAATTATCTAAGCCCCTTCCTTTTTTAAAGCGCATCGTTTTTAATATTACAATGCGTTTTAACGCCATTAAAGTTTCACAAAAGTAGTTTTACCAACCAGGGTATTATCCTTATTGTTTAGTACCCTTATAATATAAGTTCCGGGTAACAGGGTACTTATATTTGCTTGCCAGGTTGGCTGGGAGGACTTGTCATCCCTTACCGTTGCCCCGGTGATATTAATTATTTTTATGTTGTAAGACTGCGTTTGGCTTGAAATGGTCCTGGAGCTATTGTCCGGCAGGTTGATGGCCAAATTGAGGATGCTTGTTGCCGGATTAGGATAAATACTTATACTGATCTGCTTAGCATTGCTTAAAGGCGAATACATCAGGGTAATTACCTTTGAATAGGTAATATCACCATCCAGGTCAGTGAGCTTTAAGCGGTATTGGTCGGCAGTAACTGGCGGCTTCGGGTCCGTAAAACTGTAGGTCCCCAGGTTATTGGAAACCAGGCTGCCAAGAGCA
>Ga0206904_1033_pt1 | contig 35420 bp, 31 predicted proteins | sample Alteio_BWOrgHeat_42_FD_152981 | JGI IMG/M metagenome (GOLD analysis project Ga0206904, IMG submission 152981) | Enriched cells from forest soil in Barre Woods Harvard Forest LTER site, Petersham, Massachusetts, United States -... | ecosystem: Environmental > Terrestrial > Soil > Temperate forest >...
GTGCTGGCATTCACCTGTTTTGCGCTGCTGGCACGTAAAACCATCGCCGTATTCGGCATAAACCCGGATAGTATCAAGGAAGTATCGCTGGCGCTGCTTCTGCTCTTCGGCCTGGTGATGTTGTCGGAGACGCTCTCGCGAAAATTCAGCGCATTGACCAGCGGGCTGGCAGAAGTGGGCAACAAGTCACCTATTCAGGGGGAAGGCTTGGTAAGCGGCATGGCAATCGGCGCGCTTATCGGCCTGGTCTGGACACCTTGCGCCGGACCGATCCTGGCGGCAGTATTGGTGCAGATTATCCGACAGGAAACCGATAGTGCCGGCATTGCCGTCCTGCTTGCATTTGCCTTGGGCACTGCCACTCCCATGCTGGTTATTGCACTCATGGGCAGGAAAATAATTGGCCGGATCGGTTTTTTAATCCGTCATGCGGAAACGATGCGTAAAATTTTCGGCGTTTTGATCCTTTTTTCTGCGGGTATACTTGCCTTTAACGTCGATATTGGCGCCTTTTTTACAAAGCGTGCGGCTGTCCCTGCGCACATCAACACCGGCCTTGAGGACGCTTTGACTGTCCCCTATGCGGCACCGGAAATCATCGGCATCGCAGACTGGCTAAACTCGCCGCCTGTGTCCATACACGACCTGAAGGGCAAGGTGATACTGGTAGATTTCTGGACGTATTCCTGCATCAACTGTGTGCGTACTCTGCCCATTCTCACCGCATGGGACGCCAAATACCGTGATCAGGGACTTGTGATTATCGGAATCCATTCACCGGAGTTCGAGTTTGAGAAAAATCCCGATAACGTTAAGGCCGCTATTGCGCAGTATAATATCCATTACCCGGTTGCACTCGACAATTATCTTGCCATTTGGGCAAGCTTCAACAACCGCTACTGGCCGGCGCATTACCTGATCGATAAGACAGGCCATGTGGTTTACACGCATTTCGGCGAAGGAAAATATGACGTTACGGAAAATAATATCCGATACCTGCTTGGCCTCAGGGACGCAAAAACGGCTGCGGCAAAACCTGTATCCGGCTCCGCGCAAACGCCGGAAACATATCTTGGTTATACCCGCGCGCAGCGTTTCCTGGGAACCCTGATGCAGGATCAGCCCTATGACTATCGGTTTCCTGAATCTCTGCCGCCAGATTCCTGGGCGTTAAGCGGAAAATGGCATGTGGGAGCGGAAAATATTACTACCGCAGAAAAGGGGGCCAAGTTAAGGCTTAACTTCACCGCTGGGAAAGTATTCCTCGTGCTGGGCAATGCAGACAATATTCCCGTGCATGCCGAAGTCACTCTGGACGGCAAACCGGCAGGAACCGTCACCGTGGATCACCATGATCTATATAAAATAATCACACAAGACACCGCAAGACGCGGGTTGCTGGAAATTACATGTGATAAGGCCGCGTTGCAGGCATACGCATTTACGTTTGGGGAATAAGAAACTTAGGCTGCCCGGCCACTGCTCTTCGTCGCTTCCACAAAAGACTTGCGCGGCAGGTTGCTGCCCTCAAATACATCGCCGCCATGGTTGATAGAAATGGGTTTCGGCGGCGCAATATTCGACGCCTCGCCGCTTTGTTGCGGCGGAGCAATATCCGATCTGTGATTTTGCTGAGGCAGGGATACCTCCGATGCCTGATGAGACTGCGAACCCTGAAAAAGGGATCCCACCGCCTCCTTCAGATGGCTCCATGACGATTCCATCATCTGCTTCAGGTTCTGCCAGCCTGCATCCGCAAGTTCCTTCAATTGTGTCATAAGGTTATTGAGGAACTTGATCATTTTCTCGTTGCCTCTTCCCCACAAGCCAGAATGCGGGGCAAGCACCTGCCCTTCCAGTCCTTGCGCATCATCCACAATACCGCGTGTTCCCCCTATTAGGACCCCCAAAATGGGTATGTACCACTTCCCATCCCCATCCCCCTGATGCTGGTTAAGCATTCGGTCTCTGTTAGCTGCCTCAAATGCATCATTATTATTCGCCATAGATATTCTCCTCTAAACAGGGTCCTCGGTAGAGCCGAAAAAGTAGTTTTTGAATGGGGATGGTTCTTCTTTTACCGTATTACTCTGTCGCAAACTCTTTTGTTTTTTATCCGCAGCATCTTTTGCCTTTTTGGCCTCCGCTGCTTCCTTTTTTTCCTGGTTTTTTACTTCTTTCTTCACTTGTCGTTCAGCAAGAATCTCCAGCATTTTCTTTGCATTATCGGAGATTTCCCTCTGCTGGCCCTTTAAATTGCCGCATAGCTTCTTGGAAGCCAGATAGCCCTGCACTTCCTTGCTGATGCCGTCCTTGATCTTGCTCTGAAATGCGTCCGAGTTAAATTTACTGGTAGAACCCTGCCTTGCATTTCCTGAGCCTGTCGATTTATTGCCGAAGAGATTCCTGAAAATGTTTACCATATCCATTTCTTCCTTCTTTTTAACCATTATAATGGGAAACGGCAGGCAATTCACCCACAATCTTAGCTTAACCTTCAGAATTCACACAACTGTCACAATACTTCGGAAAGATTTATGGTAATTTTAGGTTGGAGCATTATGTAATTCAGGCGATGAAATATGGCCGTCACTACCCGAGATTACTACGAAGTGCTGGATGTATCGCGCACTGCTACTGGAAAAGAAATCCAGAAAGCATTCCGTGGACTTGCCAAGCAGTATCACCCTGACGTCAATAAAGCGCTGGATGCGCAGGCAAGATTTATAGAAATTAATGAAGCCTATGAAACCTTAAGTGATCCCCAAAAAAGAGACCTATACGATCGATACGGAAATCAACAAAATTCCTCTATCCGCAATGGCTGGAGCAAGCAAACCGATCCGCAGGGATCGTCATCCATGTCGGTCGAAGAGCGCGACAACCTTATCAAAGCCGCAAAAAGTACTGTTTTTGGCATTGGTGGAATCATATCCACATTCCTGGGATTTGTGACCGGCATAACCGCCTTAAAAGCGGCAAAACAAGAAAAGGCTGCCACTACGCCGGAAGAAGAAAAAAAGCACAAATTCATAAAAATCTCTTCCATCAGCGCTACGGTATTTTTTGGAATTTTATCCGTCTGCGCTTTCGCTAATGCCGTAAACAGCGGAGGATGGCGAGCGTTATCCGAAAGATTTGCCAACAACCGCAGAGTCTAACAGCCTTCTTTCGAAGGATATACTCTAATAAACTCTGGCCTTAGGCGGCACGGGCTGTACTTCGTTGGAAAGGGTGTTCAGATGCACAGGGCGGTATTCGATAACCGTCTGGCCTTTTTCATTGATGCGGATAAGCGAGTGCTTCATCCAGTTTGTATCGTCACGGTCGGGGAAATCTTCGCGTGCATGCGCGCCACGGCTTTCTTCGCGATTGAGTGCGCCATTGACCGTAATGACCGACTGCGCGAGCAGGTTATCCAACTCCAGCGCTTCGACCAGATCGCTGTTCCATACTAGGTTCCTGTCGGAAATGCCTAAATCGTCATAGCTTTGCCAGACTTTGCGTATTTTGGCCGAACCTTCCGCCAGATTCTTCTTATCGCGGAACACCGCCGCATGGTTCTGCATGGTTTTCTGCATATCCTTGCGGATAGCCGCGGTACGCAACGGCCCTTTGGCATTGCGAATCTTGTCAAACCGGTTGACAATTACGTCGCTTACCGATTCCGAAAGCGGCTTATGCGCCGTTCCGGGTTTCACGGTGTCCTTCGCCCTCAGCGCCGCTGCGCGCCCGAATACTACCAGATCCAGTAGTGAATTCGACCCCAGCCGGTTCGCGCCATGTACCGATACGCACGCTGCTTCGCCAATCGCCATAAGGCCAGGCACCACCGTATCCGGATTGCCATTTTTGAGTGTTACCACTTCAGCATGGTAGTTCGTAGGAATCCCCCCCATATTATAATGCACCGTAGGCAAGACGGGGATAGGCTGCTTAGTCACGTCCACCCCGGCAAAAATCCGGGCCGTTTCAGCAATCCCCGGCAGGCGTTCATGAATGATAGCTGGATCGAGATGATCAAGATGCAGATAGATATGATCCCGCTCCGGCCCCACGCCACGCCCCTCACGGATTTCAATGGTCATCGCCCGGCTTACGACATCACGTGATGCAAGATCCTTCGCGTGCGGCGCATAGCGCTCCATAAAACGCTCGCCCTCGGAATTAACCAAATACCCGCCCTCTCCGCGCACACCCTCGGTAATCAGGCACCCCGCGCCATAAACTCCGGTCGGATGGAACTGGACGAACTCCATATCCTGCAGCGGCAGGCCGGCGCGTGCGACCATACCGCCACCATCGCCAGTGCAGGTATGTGCCGAAGTGCAAGAAAAATAGGCGCGGCCATAGCCACCGGTCGCAAGCACCGTGGTATGCGCGTTAAAACGATGCAATGTGCCATCATCCAGGTTCCAGGCAATCACGCCACGGCAGGCACCCTCGCTGTCCATCAACAAATCCAGCGCGAAATATTCGATGAAGAAATTGGCATGATGCGCCAGCGCCTGCTGGTAAAGCGTATGGAGAATCGCATGCCCGGTGCGATCCGCCGCAGCGCAGGTGCGTTGTGCCGTGCCTTTGCCGTAATGCGTCGTCATGCCGCCGAAGGGACGCTGGTAGATTTTGCCTTCTGTTGTACGCGAGAACGGCACGCCATAATGTTCCAATTCGATAATCGCATCCATCGCATTCTTGCACATATATTCGATGGCGTCCTGATCCCCCAGCCAGTCCGATCCTTTGATAGTATCGTACATGTGCCAACGCCAATCATCCTCGCCCATATTGCCGAGCGCCGCGGAGATACCTCCCTGCGCCGCCACCGTATGGCTACGGGTGGGGAATACTTTGGTCACGCAGGCGGTGGAAAGCCCTGCTTCCGCCATGCCGAATGTCGCGCGCAGGCCAGCGCCGCCCGCGCCTATGACGACGACATCGTAATAATGATCGATGATTTTATAAGACTGCGCCATTGGCAATTCCTTACATGAGATGGAGTTTAAGGACGGCGATAATGCTGATCAGCGCCCCTGCAAGCATGAAAAATCCATTGAGGAGTAGGGCTGCAGCTTTGAGGCAGGAACAATGAATATAATCCTCAATGATAACCTGTATGCCCAGCTTCGCATGATAAAAAAGCGCCGCTAAAAACAGAATCAGAATCACCGCATTAAATTCTGACGCCAGCCAGACAGATACATTTGCGCTATCCGCCCTCGTCGCAAGCACCAGCAGCGAATAAATGAACCAGAAGGCAAGGGGTATCATCACTATCGCGGTAACGCGCTGCATAATGAAATGATGCGTGCCTTCATGGGCAGCACCGAGACCGCGGACCACCGCAATAGGAGTGCGTATGGATTTTTTCATTATTTTACTCCTACCGTGAGCACCAGAAGCCAGGTGAGCAGAGTCAGCACGGAGCCAAAGAGCACCACCGCCCAGGCGGAACGCTCGGCATCCTGCACTTCAAAACCTTTGCCCATATCCCACACGAGATGGCGTATGCCGTTGCAGAGATGAAAATAGAAGGCAAGCGACCAGCCGAAAAGCACCAGCCTGCCGAAAACACTACCCAGGAAATGCTGGATGGCCTTAAAACATACGGCATCGTATGCCGCGGCCCAAAGCCAGCCGATCAAAAGCAGCGTACCTGCAACCAGCGCCACGCCGGTGATACGGTGAAGAATCGAAACCGCCATCATCAGGTGCCACTTGTAAACCTGCAGGTGCGGCGAGAGCGGGCGCGAAGAAGCCTGTGAGATAGTGTGAGTCATAAACAGCCTGCGTTATTATTGCACTTTCCTCATACACATTTTTACCCCCGCATGACAATGAGAAATTAAATGACACCGCTATATATAGTTGCAAAAAAGCAGCATCGCATTTTTATATAAAATTTATACCCGCATATTTGAGTAAAATTGTTTGCAATCACCCTTAAAATACCTAGATACTGATTTGACAGTAATTTTTACTGTTTGAAAGAAAATTGCAGTCATAAACAGAGTGTTTTTTACTGAACATTTTCTTTCTGCTGTTAACCTTTTATTAATGCTTTACTGTTATAAAAGGATCCTGAGGCTCTAATTTTCAGCTTCAGTATTTTTCGGGGCAAGTAGCCCTTCATTATTAACATCCAAGTAGGAGTGACCCTCATGTCTGCTATTAGCACAATCAATTCAAACCTTGCGGCGCAGTCGGCAGCCCTAAGTATCGGGACTGCAACACAGAACGTCAGCAATGACACCGCTGCGCTTTCCAGTGGTAACCGCATCGTAAACGCATCCACCGACGTTGCTGCGCTGTCTATCGGCAGCGGTTTAGCAAGTCAGGTAAACATCTTAAATACCGCACTCAGCGTATCTTCACAGGGTGCAAGCCTTCTGCAGGTGGCCGACGGCGCACTCGCCCAGATTCAGGGCATTCTGCAGCAGCAACAATCCGTAGCCACTCAAGCGCAGGCAGGTTCGCTCAGCGCAACGCAGTTAGGCTTCCTTGATCAGGAATTCCAGGGGTTGACACAACAGATAAATTCACTCGCAGGCTCCACCAACTTCAACGGTGTAAATCTACTCAATGGTGCCATCGCAGGCGGCTCCAACATCACCACCAACATTGCCGCAGGCAATGCAACCACCCCGCTTCAGGCAACGGTATTTACAACCACGGCAACAAGCGGCTCTGACTATACCTCCGGTGATACGCTTACCATTAACGGAGTAACGCTGGCTCTAAAAACCTCCAGCACCGATCTGGCAGGCCATACTGCTGTAGATTCCGCTGCCAACATCGCTGCCGCGCTGAATGCTTCCGGCGCGCCTCAACTTGCGAACTACCATTTCTCGTCTGATGCAGCCGGCAACGTGCTTGCCAATTATACCGGCGGAGCGACCGTCAATATACCGACGCTAAGCGTCAGCAAAAGTGCCTCTGCCATTACGGCTGGCGGCGCCAGCGGCGTAGTCTCTTTCACCCCAGGCGCCCTGGCTACGACCATTGCTTCCGCTTCCACCAACGACACCGTTGTCGTCAACGGCGTCAGCATCGCCTCCACGGCGTGGAACTCCGGCGCATCCGCCACCGTCGCAGGTGAAGCCACCGCGCTGGCCAGCTACCTTAATTCCACCAACAACGCGGCTTGGGCGGGCATTACATTTGCCTCGGATACAACCACCGGCAAAGTATTTGCTTATTATAATGGCACAACTTCGCCGTCACTGACCATTACCAACAGCTCAACCGCTGCCCACTTTACCAGCAACGTGACCAGCCGTGCTACTGTGGCTGCCACAATTGCCGCCGTCGCTGACACTGACACTGTCGTCGTCAACGGCGTCAGCATTGCCGGTGCAACATGGAACCCTGCTGATGCGGCCACCACGGTCATCACGCAGGCAACAGCATTGGCTAGCTATCTTAACGCCAACCCCAATGCAGCATGGGCGGGCATTACATTTGCCTCGGATACAACTACCGGCAAAATATATGCTTATTCCAACAATGGTACTTCTCCAACGCTTACCATAACTGACAGCACAACACCTGCCAGTGTCACGGGTGCAGCTACTACGGGGGAACCTATCTACCTGAACAACATTAACCCGGCCACCATAGGTGAAACCGGTCTTGGTGCAGGCAGCTTCTCCGCGGTTGGCACCATACAGGGCAACAACCTGTTTGTGACCGATAACAGCACCGCTACGGGCAACCACGGCCAGGCGGTAGACTTAAGCGGTCTCAACAGTAATGCGGCCTTCCTCGGCAATTTCGGCGGCACCGGCACTATCGGCGCGATTACCGCTACGTATAACAGCGGCAGCACGCCAAGTGTCACCTTCAGTGCAGTTGTAGGCAACGATACCTATACCACCGCTGCCATCAACATCTCGACTCTTACTGCAAGCACCAACCCGATTGCCCTGAACTTCATCGGCAAGAACACTTCGACGGGGCTGGCAGAAGGTGGAAACTTCATGCTGAACATCCAGGGTGGCCAGTCAAACATCACCAGCCAAACCGGCGCAAACAACCTCGCATCGGCCTTCAATGCTGCGCTTTCGGGCGTATCGGTTTACCAAAACCGTCAGGCACTGAGCTTCAATAATAACTTCTCAGCGCAGGTTGGATCGACGGTAACCGGTACACTGACAGGAGCCTCGCTCAGCCTCAACAACAGCAACTTCACCAATACGCTGGTATCTTCGGTTTCCGTCTCGGCTCCGTCCACGGGCACGACAGATGCGAAGATTTCACTGACGGTCGGAGGGCAGGTCTATAGCACTCAAGCCGGTGTTGGTAATTTGCTCAAGACCGACACAGTGATTACCTTGGTAAACGCCAATAATCCGAACCAGACCATCACACTTACGACCGGCAATATCAGCAACGCCGGAGTGGCAGGAACCGGTGGTACCGCAATCGACTTGTCCTCAAGCACGAACGCTGCCGCTTTCCAGACGGCACTCTCCAGTGCTCTGGGCGTATCAAGCTCGAATGCCGCCCTTTCCTTCCAGGTCGGTTCCAGCTCAAGCGATACGGTCGGTGTATCCATCGGCAGCGCCACAACAAGCGCGCTGTTTGGCGGACAGACGCTGGACGTAAAAACCCAGGCGGATGCTACCAATGCAGGCAATGTGGTTCAGAACGCGCTTAACATCGTAGGCGCACTGCGCGCCAACGTGGGTGCGTTGGAAACACAGTTCAACTTCGCTCAGGCGGCCATCCAAAGTGCCGTGGCGAACGAAGGTGCTGCCAAGAGCAACCTGCTCGATACCAACGTGGCGACTCAATCCACGCAGTTCGCTACCGACCAGGTACAGCTGCAGGCCGGTATCGCTGTGCTGGCCCAGGCCAACCAGCTCCAGCAGAACCTGCTTAAGCTGATACAGTAACACTGGACTAAAACTGCAGGGGCGATAACTATCGCCCCTGCAGACCGAATGGAGATACGACTATGGACATATCATTACATATTCCAATGTCGGGAGCCACTCCCTCCTATACACCGCCAGTACCAACGACGGCGAATACAGACTCAGCCCCCGTCATTGTACCACCGAAACAGCCAGCACCGGTACAGAGCAGTTCTGCTACTGCTGTTCCCACACCCGATATACATGCACAGTACGAAGCAGCCATACGCCAGACCGTACTGTCTTTTAAGAATTTTTACGCCATCAGCGACAAGGAATTTTCTATTTTTAAAGATGCCAGCGGACAGTATATCACACGCTATGTAAGCCTGCGCGACGGAACCGTCACTTATACTCCGGCGCCGGTGTTCATCCGAAATATGCAGGCAGCGGGTGAAAGCATAAGTTCGCTGCAACCCGCAATCGAAGTCTAGATGCTCTGAATTGGCATAATTATTGCTTATTTCTTAAGAAAGCAGGCCAAGAGGGCATATGAGGAAAAGAGGTTAAGAACATGGCTATATCCGCGATTAATCTGGGCAATACCTTCACCAATACCAATGGCGGCACCGTGGTGGCGGGGCTTTCTTCAGGACTCGACCCCAACTCCATTATCACTTCACTTGTATCCGCGCAAACCGCACAGGTCACGAAATTACAGGATCAGATAACCGTCAATAACAGCCAAGCAAGCGCGCTCAGCTCCCTACAACAGCTACTTACTCAGCTGCAAAGTACTACTGCGCCATTGTCATTGCCACAAAGCCCGGATCAGAGCACGAACCTGTTCGCCCTGCGTACCGCGACCATAAACGGCAACACGACAGCCGCCGCCTCAAGTTTCCTGACGGCAACCGTTGCTCCTGCGACGGCAACCGGTACCTATACGATTTCGAATATCACATCGACGGCAGCCGCCACCATCCAGGAAAGCAATGGTTTCTCGCTTTCCTCTGCCGATACATCCGTAGTAGCTGCTACTCCGACGGCAGGCATGTTCTCTGCAGGCACTATTACCTTTAAAAGCGGCGCAACGATTACGCTTACCGCCGGTGAAACACTGAACCAGGTAGCCGCTGCCTTTAACGCAGTGACCACCGGCACGAACGCTACGGGCATCAGCGCCTCGGTCATACAGACCGCCTCTGGCTCGCCCAACAATACGTACAAACTGGTATTTAATGGTACAAGTACCGGTTTGGCTAACGCCTTCGATTTTTCCGCACCTTATGGAGCAGGGGATACTGTCACCAGCGATCCGAGCGGGGTTCTGACCAATCTGACCTTCCATACCGACCAGCCGGCACAAGATGCCGTATTCGATTTTAACGGCGTATCCGTGGATCGCTCCTCCAACAACATCAGCGATCTGGTAAGCGGTGTCACGTTCAACCTACTGCAGAATACCAATGGCCAGACCAACCCGACATTCACCGTATCCGTCGGGGCCGATACGACCGGCATTACCAATGGCATCACCAATTTCGTAAATGCCTACAATAGTTTTTTAAACTTCTATGCCCAGCAAACCCAGCTCGATCCTTCCACCGGCGCTCCAGCCACCACCGCCGTATTATACTCCGATAGCACCCTGCAAACTATATTTAATCAGGTAACTGCATACGCCTCTTCCCTAGTATCGGGACTTGGCGGCGGACCCCATACGCTTGCCGGCATCGGCATCAACTTCGGCAATGTAGCGGCATCCAGCAGCAATCCTGCCGTACCGGATGTACTACAGATTGACAGCACTACCCTCACCAATGCCATCAATAACAACCTTACCGGTGTCGAAAATGTCTTCGGCTACGTCGCCAACTCGTCATCGGACAAGCTTGCCGTATTCCAGGGGCCGACCAATAAAGCGATCTCTGACTTTACCGTCAATGTCGACCAGACAGGCCAGAATTACACAGTACAATATACCGATCCCAATTTGGGCCCGCAGACGGTTACCATGACCCCTTCCGTCCTTGGCACAGGCGGCATAGCCCTTTCCGCCCCCAGCAGCAGCGGGCTGGCAGGGCTTGTGCTCATTTACGCCGACGGGACCAGCCAGAGTGGAATCACCGTTAGCACGACCAACGGTATTGCCAGCCAGATGAATGCCTTTTTGCTAAATGTGACCGGGACAAGCGGGGCAATCGCCAATGACCAGGCCAGCATCGCGACCAAGACTCAAACTACCCAGACACAGATTAACAATACGAATACGCAGATAAACACGCAGAAAAATATGCTGCTGCAGGAATTCAGCGCACTGGAAGCAGCTATCGCTGCAGCCAACAGTTCGCTTAACTTCCTGAATGCCCAGCAGGCCGCGCAGGCATCTGCCGGATAATGTATAACGTAAAGAGGAAATGATCATGGTGCAAAAAACGAATTCATATAAAGCTTACATAAAAGCCACCAGTACAGTGGCTAAGACGCGTCAGGTGGTAATGCTATATGACGGGGCAATACGGTTCCTGAAACAAGGGGCAATCGCCATAAGGGAAAAGCGTATTGAGGCACGGTTTCATCTTTTAAATAAATCCTCTGAAATCATTGTCGGGCTGCAAAGTAGCATTGATTTCGAAAATGGTGATAAAATCGCGCACACGCTGCATGGTTTTTATACGCAGATTAACCGACGCATCCTTGCCATTAACTTCATTAAAGACATGCAGGAGAGTGAGAAACAATGCAACGAAGTCATTGCCGATCTCAAACAGATGCGTGATGTCTGGGATTCCATTGATCAAAATCTCAGTACAAAAGCGGGAAGTAACGCCAGTGAAAATGCTGCTCCTGTTTCGGCAAGCGGCTCTGACAGCGGCATTGTAATTTCCGCGTAACTGTGAATCTTTATTCTATCGGGCTGCCATTGGCCAGTGACTTGACAAGTTCCCCCACACGGGCCCGGACGTTGGGATCGGTAATGCGGTAATAGGCACGCATCAATTCAAGCGTTTCACGGCTGGACATATGCTCATACTCGAACTGCGCCGCCTCTTCGGCCACGCCGGTCACCGCCTTGGGCATCATGCCTTCGAGCCCTTCAAAAAAGTAGGATACCGGCACAGTAAGGTATTTTGCAAAATCATATAACCTGCTGGATCCCATGCGGTTGATGCCGCGCTCATATTTCTGCACCTGCTGAAAAGTGACGCCTATGGCCTTTCCAATGACTTCCTGGCTGAATCCAAGCATAACCCGGCGTAACCGCAGCTGTTTTCCGACATGAATATCTACTGGGTGTGGCATATCTATCTCTTATTTGGTTGTTTTAAGACTGGTATAGTACCACTATGACACGAATCAATATAATTATTGCCATAATGGAAATAAATTAAGAAAAAAAGAACTTATACAATAAAATACACAACCTATAATAGAAAATAAATAGCAATATAACAACTTATAATACAGGACGCGTTTGGAAAGAACCTTAAAGTCCAATGTCACCCAATTGGGTGACATTGGACTTTCTGATGATATACTTTGTTAGTAATTTCTATGCAATATTTTAAACGCATTTTAATAGGCGGCGGATTTTAATGGTGAGCTATGGTAAAACATGGTAGTAAAGTCGGCATATGATTTCGGCGGTTTCCATACAAAATCTAAAGAAAACCTATAAAGAAGGCAAAGCCAGCAAAGAAGCGCTTAAAGGTATTCACCTCGATATAGAAAGCGGCGCGTTTTTCGGGCTTTTAGGACCAAACGGAGCAGGTAAATCCACCCTTATTAATATCATGGCCGGGCTTACGGTCAAAACCAGTGGCACAGTCGCCATCTGCGGCTTCGATATTGAAAAACAGATGCGGCAGGCACGCAGTTCCATTGGCGTTGTACCGCAGGAGCTGGTGCTCGATACCTTCTTCACTGTGCGCGAGGCATTGGAGATTACTGCCGGATATTATGCGGTTCCGAAAGCGAAACGCCGTACCTCCGAGATTATTGAGGTCATGGGGCTTGCCGACAAGGCTGATGCGCATGCGCGCCGACTGTCCGGAGGCATGCGCCGCCGACTGCTGATTGCCAAGGCACTGGTGCACAGCCCGAAGGTACTGATACTTGATGAGCCTACCGCCGGCGTGGATGTAGAATTACGCACCCAGCTCTGGGATTATGTGCGGATGCTCAACAAACAAGGCACCACCATTCTTCTCACCACCCATTACCTGGAGGAGGCTGAGGAATTGTGCGATAAAATCGCTATCATCAACCATGGCGAGGTTATTGCCTGCGATAAAAAGCGCAATCTTATGAGCCGGTTTGACAGCAAACAACTCATACTGAAGCTGACCGTACCGCTGAAACGGATGCCGCCTGCACTTTCCGAACTTGGGGCCACGATTACGGACGAAGGCGATCTGATGTTACGTTATCGCCCGAGTGAGGCCAATATTGAAGAAATGCTTGGCAAAATCCGCGCTTCTGGCCTTAGCATCCGCGACCTCGTCACCCACGAGGCGGATCTGCAGGACGTATTCCAGCACCTGACGCGCAAGAAAGCCGCTTAGAAAAATCGAAAAAACTTCTATCCGTTGATAGTTTCCGCATGCTGCGTTTGATCCAGGCCGATGCGCTGCTCCATCTCCGGCAACGCCAGCCCCATGCACACCTTGATAATCCGCAGGAGAATATAGCTTACCACACTGCAATAGGCTATCGTGATACCCACGGAAAGGAGCTGTGCGAACAGCTGGTTAAGATTGCCCTCCAGCACGCCTTTGGTGCCTCCGACAGCCTCTACGGCAAACACTCCCGTCAGGATGGCGCCGATGATACCGCCGACACAATGCACAGCGAATACGTCGAGCGTATCGTCAAAGCCGAATTTATATTTCACGTTCGTCGCAAGATAGCAGATAATGCCTGCAGCAACGCCTATATAGAGTGCCCCCGTCACATCGACAAAACCGGAAGCAGGCGTGATGGCGACAAGCCCCGCAACCGCACCGGAAATCAGGCCAAGCACGGTCGGCTTTCTGCTGTGCATCCACTCCACTGCCATCCAGGCAAGTGCTGCAGCGGCAGTCGCGGCCTGGGTGACGAGCATGGCCATGCCCGCCCTGGTGCCTGAGGTTAGCGCCGAACCGGCATTAAAGCCAAACCACCCTACCCATAGCAATGCCGCTCCCGTCAGGCTGAGGCCAATATTATAGGGCGGTGTATGCCTGCGGCGATGCTTGAAATCAAATCCCTGCCCGGAAACCAGCGCCGCCACGAGCCCGGCGATACCAGCATTGATATGCACCACCGTGCCGCCTGCATAGTCAAGCGTAGTACCCAACCCGAGCAAGCCGGCATAGTGGTCTATATTCGTCCCGCCCAGCCAGCCGTGATCGCCCCAAACCCAGTGAGCGATAGGGATATACACAAAAGTAAACCATGCGGCGATGAAGACCAGCATCGAGGAAAAGCGGATACGCGTAGCGACTGCGCCTAAGATAAGCGCACAGGTGATGGCGGCAAAAGTCAGCTGGAACATGATATAAACTGATTCCGGAATCGTGCCGGCAAGCGTGGATATGGAGTTAATGCCAAGCCCTGCAAGCATAATCCGGCTGCTGCCACCTAAAAACACCGATGCGCCCTGCGTGAAAGCAAAACTATAGCCATAGGCTACCCAGAGCACGCTTACCAGACAGCAAATGACAAAGCTCTGCGCAAGCACGCCCAGCACATTTTCTTTCGACACCATACCACCGTAGAAAAGCGCGAGTCCGGGAATCAGCATCATCAGCACCAGCGCGGTGGATACCAGCATCCATGCTGTATCGCCAGAGTCTATTTTGGACGCGGGAATGTCTGCCAGACCATACTGCGGAAAAAACATCCCCCCAAAAAACAGCAGAAAAACAAAAAAACGTGGGATGAGTTGCATAATCACATATAATGTATAGCTTAAGTAAGCAGGGATTTTCTGTGAGATCTACAATTTTTGCAAGTTATTTTTCCCTTTTCCACGCTACACAAGCCGCTGGCATTCTTGCAACAGACACGCATTATATGCATACGCTGCACGCAGAGTATATTAGCCTGCGCCGTATATGTTCTTATCTATTAACATATTATTAAAACCTTACTGGTACGATTTCACCAAAGGAAACAATATGAACAGAAAAGAAAGGCGCAGCACCCAGTCCAAGGATAGACATAAGCCGGTCGTCCATATACATGGACACTCCTATGGAATGGATGAGGCCAATGCGCTGGCGATGAAAGAACATACGGCAGGTAACCTACAGGCAGCGGCGGAAATCTATCGCCTTATTATCACCAAATTCCCTGGAGTCGCTGAGGTTCATAATAACCTCGGCATTACGCTGCAGGATATGCGGTATTACCCGGAAGCACTGATGGCGTACAACCAGGCTATCGCCCTGAAGCCTGTGCTTGCCGAAGCCTATAATAACCGGGGCGTCACCCTGGGAGATATGCTGCGGTACGCGGAAGCACTGGAAAGCTATGATCAGGCTATCGCCCTGAAGCCTGACTATGCCGCCGCCTACTGCAACCGGGGTATTGTCCTGCAGGCGCTGAAACGCTCCCAGGAAGCCTTGACCAGTTATGACAAGGCCACCATGCTCAAGCCGGATTATGCCGAGGCTTATAATAACCGCAGCGTCGCCTTACAGCAGATAAAGCTGTATGATGAGGCAATGGAAAATTGCGAGCGGGCGCTGACGATTAAACCTGGCTATGCCGATGCCTATAACAACTTAGGTATCGTGCAGATGAACAAAGGCAATACGCAGGAAGCGGAGAAGGCATTCCGGAAAGCCCTCGCGCTCCGGCCAGTTTTCACCGACGCCGCCTATAATTTAAGCAATATCAGCAAATATAAGGATGCCAATCATCCGGACCGGCAAGCGATTCAGGCTATGCTCACCCGTACCGGGCTCTCTGCCCAGGAAAAAGAACAGCTTCTGTTTGCTCTCGGCAAGATTCTCGACGATTGCAAGCAGTATGACGAAGCATTCCAGTGCTACCAGCTGGCAAACCGCATCCGTAACACCACCGTCGCGTATAGTGCAAAAAAAATCACAGACTTTGTCACCATTACGGCTGAGATTTTCACCCCTGATTTCCTGTCGAACTCTTTCGGATTCGAGGATAAATCGCCCCTGTTTATCATCGGCATGCCCAGGTCAGGCACTACGCTTATGGCCAGTATCCTTTCCAGCCATCATGCTGTGGCGACGGCAGGGGAGCTTACTACCGTTACCGAACTTACCCAACGCCTGAAGCAGAAGACCGGCAGCGATGCGAGTTACCCCGAAGCGGTGAAGCATATCACTCCTGCCCTTGCCGCGCAGATGGTGGAAGAATACCTGTACGCCCTGCGCCGCGACACGGGTCCGGAACCGACCTATGTTATCGATAAGTACCCGCTTAACTTTATGCATTTGGGGCTCATCACGCAAATGTTTCCCAAAGCGCATATCATTCACTGCATCCGCCACCCCCTGGATACCGGGCTTTCCAACTACTTCCAGCGCTTTGCGCTGAATTACGATTATTGCTTTGATCTGCAGAATATCGGGCATTTTTACGGGCAGTATATGCGGATAATGGACTACTGGCGCACAGTGTTGCCCATTCCGATACTGGATATCCGCTATGAAGAAATGGTAGGGAATACCGAACCGATGGTACGCAAGGTGCTGGACTATCTGGGGCTGGAATGGGATGCGCGCTGCCTGTCTCCTCACACCAACCCTTACGCGGTGGAAACCGCAAGCCAGTGGCAGGTGCGCCAGCCTATTTACAAGCAATCCATGCAGCGGTGGCAGCATTACGAAAAACAATTAGCTCCTTTGAAGGAAATACTAGAGCGTGACGGATATCTGCCATATACATAAAACGCATGAACATACAAAAAACATGGCTTGCCGCGCCGCTGATCCTGATATGTATGGGAGGAGAGGCCGCCTTTGCAGCATGCAACTGGCAGACACAATGCAATAACGGAACCTGCCAGCGGATACCCATCTGCGACTCGCTGTCCGAGTTCGCGCCCTCTTCCCGCCCCAACAGATTGAGCCCCATCCCCGCTCCTCCTCCGGTAGCCAGCACCAACTGCCGCCAGCAAAAAGTCTGCGATACATATGGCAACTGCACATTCAGAAGCCTGTGCAGGTAGTCTTGCGAGTGAACAAAAAGCTGCTTCCATTCGCCTGCATGGCATAGTATGTTGGCGGCACATGCGCGTTATACATTCTTCTTTCACCCGCAAAGGCCCCAACCATCCGGTAAACCAGGACCGTGTATTGGAACCTGTATCTTCAGGCCAGGAAGTTTTATTCGGGATCGCAGACGGGCTTGGCGGCACGGCTGGCGGTGAGCTGGCTTCATCCAGGGCGGTGATCATAGCAAGGGATACGTTCCAGCGCGATCCCGCCATTGCGCTTGCTGCATTGTTTGAAGAGATCCGCAAAGGCATCGCCGCATCTGCATCCACCGCACCGCAACTGGCGGACATGGCGACTACCTTTACGGTATGCAGGTTATCGGAGGATAAGGCAACGGTGGGGCACATAGGGGATGCACGGCTTTACCATCTGCATAACGGCACGCTTACCTTACGGACCAAAGACCAGACCGAGGCGCAACGGCTGTTGGATGCAGGCCTGCTGGCCGAAGAGCAGATGGCATCCTATGCACGGCGCAATATCTTGCTTTCCGTGCTGGGCGCCACGTCCAGCTATGATTTCTTCAGCGAGAGTTTTGAAGTATATCCCGGTGACAGGCTGATTTTTCTCACGGACGGAGCCTATCACAGCATTACCGATAATGAGATCGCAGCGTTATCCGCTGAGGCCGATACGATGGAATCCTTAAAAAAGAAAATAGAGAAGCGTGCCGCTTCCCGGCGACCGAATGATGATTACACCGCCTTGTGCGTGGAAGTCGTTTAAGAATAATATGAGGTTCTGGAGACTATTATGCATGAAGTGGAACTGCCCGAACTGCCGGAAACCGAGCGGGAAATACGCAAGGATAAGTTGAATACACTGGTTGCCGCCACAGTGACATTGCTCGTCACCTTTATGGCAATATGCAAGATCGACGACAATAATATCGTGCTCAGGATGCAGAAGGTGCAGGCGGAGAATGTGGATAACTGGAGCTGGTATCAGGCGCTGCATATCCGCGAGGATATTAACAATTCTAAACTGACCGACCTGAAAAGCGACATGGTGGAGGAGGATGTCCCTTCCAAGCGAAAATTCATCCAGGCGAAAATCACGGATCATGAATCGCTCGCCCAAAAAATAGCCGATAAAAAAGAAAAAGTGAAAGAAGAAGCGAAGACCCGGCAGGAGGTGTATGAAACGCTCAACACTGCGCATGAGAAATTCGATTTCTCCGAAGCGGCCATTTCTATCGCCGTCTCCCTGCTTGCCCTCACTTCGCTGCTGCAGAAACGCTTCATGTATGGTGTGGCGCTGGTGCCCTCTCTGTTCGGCGTGGTGAAGGGTATTATGGGGCTGATGGGGTAACCGCCCAACGTCTTGGCTATTCACAATAACGCTTTATCCAGCAACTTCTCCAACTCTTTCCTCTGAATATCCTGCGCAATAATGGCCTTGCCTATGCCTTCGGCCAAAATAAAGGTAAGGCCGCCATCGCTGGCTTTTTTGTCGTGGGTGCAATGCTCAATAAGTCTTGCCGTATCAAACTTCCCTATAGCGCGCGGCGAAGTGCGCAGACCCACTTTCTCCAGATGTGCTTCAAGCCTTTCGCAGTCCTGTTCCCTGCACAAGCCGCGCATCATGGAAAGCCGCATGGCCAGTACCATCCCGATAGCCACGGCCTCGCCATGCAGCAATGCATCGCTAAAACCCGTTTCCGCTTCGAGCGCATGCCCCAGCGTATGGCCGAAATTCAGCACTGCCCGGATGCCGGATTCCCGCTCATCGCTCGCCACGATTGCCGCTTTGGCCTTGCAGCTTTCCCGCACGATATGTGACAGGGCTTTTTTATCCCCCGCAAACGCGCTTTCCGCCTCTTGCTCCAGCCAACCGAAAAACTGAGGATCACGGATGACGCCGTATTTCACCACTTCGGCATAGCCTGCAAGCAACTCACGCCTAGGCAACGTTAAAAGCGTAGCGATATCGGCGATGACCAGCCGGGGCTGGTAAAAAGAACCGATTAGGTTCTTACCCTGACGCGCATTTATACCTGTCTTGCCGCCGACGGAGCTATCCACCTGCGCAAGCAGCGTCGTGGGAATCTGGATAAAATCCACCCCGCGCAGCAGAATGCTGGCGGCAAACCCGGTAATATCGCCGATAACGCCGCCGCCCAGCGCGATAAGCGTCACCTTGCGATCGGGGGTGAACGCCAATAGGCGATCCAGCAGCTCCTCCAACACGGCAAAGCGTTTGGTCTGCTCGCCATGCGGCAGTACGATGCTTTCATGCCGAAGCCCAGCCCCTTCTAACGATGCCTGCAATGTTTCCAGATATAATTCTGCGACCATATCGTCGCTTACGATAATAACCCGCCTGCTGCGCAATAGCGGGGCAACGAGGGAACCTGCCTGGGCCAGCAAGCCATCGCCAATTACAATATCGTAGCTCCGGCTGCCAAGCGCCACATGCAAAGGTGCATTCATAACGCCTGTCTCTGCCTTAATAATTCCATAATGTGCTCCACTACTTTTTCATGATGGCCAAGATTGTTATCCACCACCATATCCGCCAGCGCATAGACGGGGTCGCGCTCCTGGATAAGCCGCTCAAGAATGGCGCGTTTATCGCCGGTGGCAAGCAACGGACGGTTGTTGCGCCGGGACACCCGATCCAGCAATACTTCGATATCCGCGCGCAGCCAGATCGACAGTGCCTTACCGCTGATGCCAGCGCGTATATCGGCATTCATGAACGCGCCGCCGCCGGTGGCAATCACCATCGGCTCCTCCCCCAGCAGCCGGAGCAGCACGCGTTTTTCCAGATCACGGAAAATGGCCTCGCCGTACACCTCAAAAATATCGGGAATGCTGCAGGCGGCAGCTTCGACGATTTCATTATCCGAATCCACGAACCGTACGCCGATTTCACTGGCAAGCCTGCGCCCGATCGTGGTTTTCCCTGCCCCCATCAGCCCGACCAGCACCAGCGAACGGGCGAGCGGGAGTGGATTGCGATTTTCCTGAAATGTGCTATTGTTCGTCATCCGTATAATTTATCAAAGATCCCATCATGTCCGTAAAGAAAAATCTTTTTATCCTTATCATTCTCCTTATCATCGGCGGTGGAGTGTACCTGGACGTCAAAGAAATACCCGCGCCGCAACATCCCATAGAGAAAGTCATCAGCAATGAACGGTTTCTTAAGTAGCATAGCATTGCTACTGGTGTTCGCCAGCGCCGCCGCACAGGCTGCGCCTGCAAAAGCACCGCATGATCTGGCGCCGCGGCTGGAATCGCAAAGCGATGGCGATGCCACAGATTCGGACGCAGGCACGGGGTATGAAGAAGCGCCGCCGGTTCCGGTCAGCGTGGAGGCGGTAGAAAAACCCTCCACGGATAATTTCGGGATACTGGACGAAAACCACGGCGGCCTGCCCGCTTCAGTCTGGAAGGGAAGCACGCGTGAAACACTCGATCCCCTGCTCATGCAAGTCACCGGTGTGGCTAGCGCCCCGATCCGCAATGTCCTCATCCGGCTGCTCATGACGGCATCTCCGCCGCCGCAGGGACATTCAGGGGAGGATTGGCTCACGTTGCGCCTGAATGCACTGATGAACCTCGGCCAGGAGGACAAGGTAAGCCAGATGGTAAGCGGCTTGCCGACGTCACTGATTACCAGCCCGATGCTGGAGACCGAGATAGAAGTGGAGCTGGCGCATGGGGATTACGATAAAGCCTGTGCAAAAATGCAGCCTAATATAAACTCCCTGAACGCGAAAGACACCATATTCTGGCAAAAATTCCATATCATCTGCCAGATAAAAGGCGGCAAGTCCGATGAAGCCATGGTGGGGTTGGATGTGCTCAATGAAACCGATGCCACCACTACCTTTTTCCAGGACGAGGTACGGCACATCACCAATAAGAATATCCCGGTAAAATCCTCTCCCAGTAGCTTCTCGCTGCTGGATTTCACCCTGATGCGCATGGCAGGCGATAATGAACGGCTTAAAGATAAAATAGATGTGCTCCCAGCGCTCGCCATAAAATATCTGGCGCTGGACGAAACAGCAGATGTCAAGCTACGGGAAAAGGCGCTCGCGCGGGCAAGGCAGCTTGGCATCCTGCCCATGGCGGAAAACGGCAGGTTACCGGAACAACCGTTTGAGAAATCCCTGGCCAGCGATGTCATCACGCTGGTTTCAGCGCTGGGATCCGGAAATACGCCCAATGACGCCGATAATGCCGTTATCGCACGGCTGCCGCTGGATGAGGCTGGTATTCAGGACAGCCGCCGCATTGAACGGTTGCTGACATTGATGGACATATTCGGCTATAAAGTGCCGCCAATGGTATGGCAGAAACTATTCGCCCATAAAAACCGCTTTGACGGGGAAGTACCGCCTGCCCTACGGGTGGGGCAGTTGAGCGAAGCCGCAAACGCAAACCGCAAAGGCGAGGTTATCGTGCTGGCAGCCCTTGCAGCGGATGGCAATGATACCGATAAAATGAGCGATTTAACCCTGGTTCCCCTGGTCAAGGGGTTGAAATCCATGGGCTTTGACAAAGAAGCCCGGGAACTGGCCTATAGCGCGGTCAAGACTTATCATTGATATTTTTCATTTTATATCAATACTATGCCATTACATCTTTAGAAATTGCCTTTCAAGCCCGGAAATAGTATAATAAAGAGTTATTTCTACTAGGAGCGGGGGATTTATGGTTGATTCAGTAGCGCCTGGCATTTCACAATATTACTCTTACCTGAATACGCTCCAAGGCGGTATTCAGAATACCTCGCAACCGGCAGGGACTTCGTCTAAGGCCGTGACACCTGGAAGCGCGACATCTTCCACGAATAATGATACTGCTTCTTCTAACGCTTCCGCGGTCGTTTCTTCGTTACTGGGCGGCGGCGCAGGCAGCTTCAAACCCGCCATACTCAGCCTGCTGCAAGATAACAATTCCAACGGGTTCGATCCGGTAACCAGCCTCCTAGGAGGCGCCTCGACAAATACTGCATTTACTACGCTTCTCTCGAGTGTCTATGCAAGCAGCGCGGCGGCATCGCTGACCCAGGCGCAGAATAATGCGACGCCGCCCGCTACCTCTACTACGAGCACCACCGGGTCAACAGTGGTTGACAATGTGATTAACGCCGCCATACAGGCTTCGGTTGCCTATAACAACACGCTTATCCAGAATTCCCAGCAAGCGCTTGCTGCAAGCTCCACCGCCATCGAGAGCGTCATCCCAATTACTACCTAGCCTGCTGCTCGTTATTCGTTGCACGTAACGAGCGGCGCATTCCTAGAGCATGCCTTCCATTACGCTAATGCGCGAACGAAAACAATGCATGCGGTAGTAGTAATTGGGGATACGCTAAAAGCGTAGATACGCTTTCAACGTATAATACACCGATATCAGGCATATACCGTAGGATACAGTCTGAGCGATACCGCGCCCTACGACACGCGCATGGCGCATAATGAGAGACTGGTTATTCAACTCGCCGATTTGCCGCGCGCGCATGGTATAGGCAACTACCGCTTCATAGAAGCTGTTATGGTCGGCAATAAATACATCTGGCTTGAGCAGCAGGTTCGCTATATTCTTCAGACGTCCGGTGGCCGCCGCATCGGTGAGGCGCTTGCGGAAATCCTGACGAGCGCCGCGCTTATGGAGCATATCCGTGACCGGCATCAGCTTTATCGCCACCCAGGAACAAAGGCCGTGAAGCTCCATGGCTGACTCTACCTTATTTTGTGCCTTTATCAGCAGTTTCAACGCCACCAGCCCCGCATGGGAAGCGAAGAACGGCAGGGCATCCAGTTCATTCACCCGCATTTCTTTGCCGATATCCAGCCTGCTTGTAATAAAACCTGCGATGTGCCGATCCATAAAATCGGCCTCCGCTGCATGCTGCGCCGCTGCTATATTAAGCGCCAGCAGCAGATCGCGCAACGTCGTCACATGATAGCGCTTTACCAGCTTGCTCTGGCAGGGCAGGCCGGGGAGTAAATCGTAGAGGCTGCGCTCAATACCGAACCCCAGGCCCTTCATGCGCATAAACCCGCGCACACGCGGCAGCTTGAATCCCATCACGGAATAGTCGGCAGGCGGAGTACCCGGCTGCTGCTCCAGCCAGAAGCCGGGCAAATCGCTGTCCAGCATCTGTACTAGCGTCTGGATGTCCTCCTGATTCTCAGTAAAAAACGCCTCTGCAAACACATTTGCCATGCCGTCAATCATCACCGAGAGATGTTTAAACCGTATGGGACCGGCGGGATCCAGCAGGGTAATCGTGCGCGCGAGTGCTTCGTTCACGCTGCGTATATTGTCCACATTCACATGGGAAGCGATACGCGCAATCATTTCCGTCAACTCGGGTTTATGCGCGCTGTTTTCCACCCAGCGGCTAAGCTTATTCTCTGCCAGGACGCCGCCTGCATCCTGCCCTGTCTTAAACAGCGCATTGGCAATCGCCTTGCGGTTATAGTACACGGTTCCCATGCAATCGAACCCGCGCGAGCTTTCATGAGGTGCGGATGGCTGGATCAGGTTGAACTTCCGTCCCGAGAGCCAGTTGACAATACTCTCCGGATCCCAGCGTTCGCGCCGCCCGTCATTAAGCAGGCCACGCAGGAAATCCTGCAATTCGTCGGAAAAATCCCACGGCGCGGCAAGGACAGTATAAGATCCCTTCACGAGCACGTCTTCGATAAAACTTTCTTTTTCAATGCCAGTAAAAGGCTTGAACCCTAGCGTCAGATGCAGCGTCAGCACTGCCAGCGCATAGCAATCGGCGTTGATGGCATTATCTGACTTGCCCAAAGGCAGGGTCAGAATCCGCTCTATCGGTTCAAACAGGAAATGCTGTGAAAAGCCGGAGGGCTCCGAAATACATTCTCCCAGCAGGATCCGGTTATCCGCCATATAGACGTTATCCAGGTTAATGCGGTTATGGCTGATGCCTTTTTGAGCAAGAATCTTCAAAATCTCCGCCAGCGGACGCAGCAGGAAATTCACCAATGTCGTTTGCGATACCGGCCTTTTTCCTTCGGCCAGGAGGCTGGATAATGTCTGCCCAGAAGGCCTTTCCAGCACAGCCACCATACGCACTTCGGACAGCGTGCTGATTTCCACCGCGGCAAACGCCAACAGCGAGACCATGTTCGGATGGGCAAAATCCTTGAGCGCTTCGATGTTTTTCTGGCGAAGCGGCGCATTATTCTGGTACACGAGCGCATACAGGCTGGCGCCGGGCACCTGTTCGTCATGTACGCCATAGGCCATCGCAAATTTAGAGCTTAACCCCTGCAAAGGCTGGTTGGTAAGGATACGGTAGCGCCCTGCTACGATATCTTTCGCAGGAGCGACCGCTTCCGAAGAGGGATAGCGCTTGATCAATGCAAGCAGTTCTTCCCGGCTGGCAGTATATTCATTGTTCGCACTCATAGCTTGCCGTTAGAGTGTACTTTGCTTCGTCATCCCGCGCGAAAACACAGGATCTCGTGCTATCATGAAAATCAGGAAAACCTGTTAATCTTACGCCGCCTTCTTGAGTAGCTCCGCCATGGTTTTGCCGAGCGCCGCCGGAGAGTCGGAGACTTTAATATCTGCCGATTTCATCATTTCGATCTTGGTTTCCGAACCGCCCTTGCCGCCTGAAATAATCGCCCCGGCATGCCCCATGCGCCTGCCCGGAGGCGCAGTGCGCCCGGCAATAAAGCCCACGATCGGCTTTTTGGTTTTGTTTTTCTTGAGAAACTCCGCCGCTTCCTCTTCCGCCGAGCCGCCGATTTCACCGATCATGATGATCGCATCGGTCTCCGGATCGGCAAGGAACATGTCCAGCACATCAATGAAATTGGTGCCGTTCACCGGATCACCGCCGATGCCGACGCAGGAAGACTGTCCCAGTCCCTCAGCGGTGGTCTGCGCTACCGCCTCATAGGTAAGCGTGCCGGAACGGGAAACGATGCCGATGCGGCCTTTCTTATGGATATGCCCCGGCATGATGCCGATCTTGCATTCTCCCGGCGTGATGACGCCTGGACAGTTGGGACCGACGAGGCGCGTCTTGCTACCGCATAATGCGCGCTTTACCCTGACCATATCCAGCACCGGAATGCCTTCTGTAATGCAGACGACCAGTGGAATCTGCGCATCCACTGCTTCCAGAATCGCATCCGCTGCATACGGCGGCGGGACGTAAATCACGGATGCGGTTGCCCCGGTCTTGGCCACCGCTTCCTCCACCGTGTCAAACACCGGCAGGTTAAGGTGTTTGGTACCGCCCTTGCCGGGAGTGACGCCGCCGACCATCTGCGTGCCGTACGCTAGCGCCTGCTCCGAATGGTATGTGCCTTCCCTGCCGGTAAACCCCTGACAGATGACTTTGGTTTTTTTATTGATGAGTATGGACATGATTGGTTCCTGGTTATTTGTTGTTCGTTGTTAGCGAGCTTATGCGGCCGCTTTCCTCACCGCATCAACGATACGCTGGGCTGCATCGGCAAGATTATCCGCAGGCAAAATCGGCAAGCCAGAGGTCGCCAGCATTTTCTTCCCCAATTCTACATTAGTGCCTTCCAAGCGCACGACGAGCGGCACGTCAAGGCTTACTTCACGCGCGGCGGCAATGACGCCGTCAGCAATGATATCGCAGCGCATGATGCCGCCGAAGATGTTCACCAGAATACCTTCGACGCTTGAATCGGAGAGGATAATTTTGAAAGCTTCCGTCACTTTTTCCTTGGTAGCGCCACCGCCCACGTCGAGGAAGTTCGCGGGCAATCCGCCGTAATATTTGATGATATCCATGGTGGCCATCGCAAGGCCTGCGCCATTGACCATGCAGCCGATATTGCCATCCATCTTCACATAGGAGAGCCCGAACTTGGCCGCCTTGCGCTCCAGCGGATCCTCTTCATCCTCATCGCGCAACTCCGTCACATCCTGATGCCGGTAAAGCGCGTTTTCATCAAAGTTAAACTTCGCATCAAGCGCAATGATGTTATTCTCCTTGGTAATGACCAGCGGGTTAATTTCCAACTGGCTTACGTCTTTCTCAATGAAGGCACGGTAAAGGTTAGTGACAAACTCAGCGAATTTCCCCTGCAGCTCTTTTTTAATCTTCAAACTGAATGCCAGTTTACGTATATGAAAAAGCTGGATGCCGGAGACCGGATCGATGCCAATCATGAAAATCTTCTGGGGATATTTCTCCGCCACTTCCTCAATGTCCATACCGCCTTCGGAAGAAGCCATGATCGTTACGCGCGACGTAGCACGGTCGACAATCATCGAAAGATACATTTCCTCGGCAATATTGCTGCCTTCTTCAATGTAGACACGCTTGACTTCCTTGCCCACCGGGCCGGTCTGGTGCGTCACCAGCGTCATGCCAATCATTTTCGCCGCATGCTGGGAAACCTCGTCTATGGTTTTAGCAAGCTTGACCCCACCGGCCTTGCCCCGCCCTCCGGCATGGATCTGCGCCTTGACCACCCATAACTTGCCGCCCAGCTTCTGCGCCACGGCTTCGGCCTCTGCAGGCGTATAGGCAACGCCGCCTCTGGGCACCGGAACGTTATATTGTGCTAAAATCGCCTTGGCCTGGTATTCATGGATATTCATAATTCTTTCCTTAAGCTTTAGGTGTCAGGTGCCAGGTTTCAGATTTCGGGGATAATGGCTGACACCCGGCACCTGTTTCCTGACACCCATAATCTCAGGCTGCTGCCTGCAGTTTAATGCCCGAACACAGTCCGCGCACCGCATCTGCAGACTTATTAAACATTTCTTTTTCCGCCGCGTTCATTTCAATTTCGACTATTTTCTCGACACCACCCGCGCCGATGACCGCCGGCACGCCGACATAGAGATCCTTAATACCGAATTCGCCTTTGAGGCATGCTGCGCAAGGAATGATACGCTTACGATCGAAGAGATAGGAGTCCGCCATCTTCACTGCCGAAGCCGCCGGAGCATAAAACGCCGAGCCGGTTTTCAGCAGCCCCACGATTTCCGCTCCGCCGTCACGCGTGCGCTGCACGATCTTGTCCAGCACGTCCTGCTTGATAAGCCCAAGTTTCACCACATCCGGCAGCGGAATGCCGCCGATGGTGGAATAGCGCACCAGCGGAACCATGCTGTCGCCGTGGCCGCCCAGCACGAAAGTCGAAATATCCTGTACCGATACGCCTGTCGCCTCAGAGAGGAAATAAGAGAAACGCGCCGAGTCCAGCACGCCCGCCATCCCCACTACTTTAGCATGCGGCAGCCCGGAAACTTCGCGCATTACCCAGACCATCGCGTCCAGCGGGTTAGTGATCACGATGACAAAGGCGTTCGGGGCATGTTTTTTAATATTCTCCGCCACGGTTTTGATGATACCGGTATTGATATTCACCAGATCGTCGCGGCTCATGCCGGGCTTACGCGGAATACCCGCGGTGACGATGACGACATCCGCACCCTTGATATCCGCATAGTCATTCGTACCTTTGACACGTGCGTCGGAACCATCCACGAACGCCGCCTGCGCGATATCGAGTGCCTTGCCCTGCGGCAAGCCTTCGGTAATATCGAACAACACCACATCACCCAATTGCTTCTGCATGAGTATATGGGCAAGAGTTCCGCCAATCATTCCGGCACCGATCAGGGCTATTTTTTTGCGAGCCATAGCTATCTCCTTCATTTTATGAAAGATACTTAAATACACCGGGGAAACCGTAATGCACAAGGTTTTTTTCAGGTTCGCACTACGTTAGCAATACGAGGACAACCGCCCCTGCGATAATCACGTTTTCAATCAAATACTTCTTTGGAGTTGTAGGTTGCAGGTTGCAGGTTGCAGGCTTGAATTTATGCAACTTGCAACTTGCAACTTGCAACCCTGCCGCCATAGCAGCAACGGATACTAAGAAAATCAAGTGTGGCCAGTGCAGCCAGACGCCCGCCAGGACAAGCAGCTTCAGCACATCCGGAAATGCGGCCATATTGCGGGACATTGGCTTTCCGGATAATTTCCAGACAATAACTCCTGCAATAAGCCCGCCGTAAGCCGTACCTGCAAAACTAAACAGTGTATGGTCAAACAACGTGCGGTATAGCATTCCGCAGACAAGACCGGCAATCAGCACCCTATCCGCAAAGAAATCGTCCAGTGTCAGCATGGCCGCCAGCATGAAAAAGGCCGTCATGCCCAGTGACACCAGAATGAAGGATTCAGTAAAGCCGAACTTCAGGTAGCAGAGCACGAATAACAGGGACGTAAACGCTTCCATCAGCGTATAGGCTGCTGGCACCGCCACGCCGCAATAGCGGCACTTGCCGCGCGTCATCAGCCAGGAAAATACCGGGAACAAATCACGGGTTTTCAGCGGCGCGCTGCAGCTGTCGCAGAAGGGATCGCGGACAAACAACGGCTCATTGCGTGGCAGCCGGTAAATCGGGCTGGTGGCTAAGTTACCGATAACCAGCCCCAGAAAGCCCGACCAGATGATACCGGGTAATAGGTCAAGAAGGGGCATAGCGTGAATAACGAATAAAAAAATTTACGTCATTGCGAGCGCAGCGAAGCAATCCAGATTTTACCAGTACGGCCATTTCGGGATTGCCACGCCGCCTTTGGCGGCTCGCAATGACACTGACGGCTGGATAACTCATCAATTCTCCTCTTTCTTATTAGGATGCAGCAACGCGTCTATATAGCGCCCCTGAAAGAGGTTAATGCCCATCGCCTGCCCGTAATTCACCGCCTGCGTGGTATCGCAGCGGCAAAGAATCACCCGGTTGGAGCCAAAGCCTGCTATGGCGTCCAGCAGCCGGCGGTTTTCCAATGCTCCCAGATCGTCCTCCCAGTCCGCATTCCATTGCAACTTAGCCAGATCGAAGCCGAGCCGTTCGCGGTCAATCTGGACGATGCTCAGGCTGGTCAGTCCGTCCACGCAGATTTTATAGCCGAGCTCCTGCACCAGGTTCCTTGCAGCGGCAAAGGCACTCATATCACCGAACACGTCGCCTATCTGTATCTCGATGACCATCGGGAATTTAGTGAACGGTTTTATCAGGGCATCAAATTCCCTGAATTTTTTCGACAGCAGGGTTTCGATATTAAAGTTAATGCTGACGGCGCTGTCGAGATAGCGCGCCGGGCTTATGCTGATCAAGTCAAGCATCCGTTCATCCAGTATTTGGGTCAGATACCGGAAAAGCCAGCGGTTACTGAAAAAATCCGTTTTTGAATTCAGCATCTGGCGCAAATGGGCGATATGGATGTAATATTCATCAAACACCTTACGGACATTGCGGTTGGGCGTCAGGGCGCAGACCGGCTGGCGGCGGAGCATCCTGCTCAAATCCGCTTTGTTCAGATCCTGCTCAATATGGGCAAGCCGTATGGGAGTAAAATGCTGGCCGGATTTCTGCGGAACATTTTCAGCAGCAGGCTGCGTTGCTTCCGTGGTTTCCTGTTCCATGCGCGTGCTTTGCGAGAGCTTTTTCCGGCAAAGCTGGTAGAACTGGGCATATTCCTGCCCGAGATCAAACACACGGCAGAAATCAGAATTTTCCTCCCCGCTGCCGGTATAGGCAAGCGGATCGTCAATAAACAGATAACGCAACTGGAAAATAGCCTTATCTATCTTATGCTTTCCTATATTACGGCACAGCAGGATAATCGTCTGGTCAAAACAGACAAACACGCCGCCCTGGTGATCCACCAGCAAATCCCCCAACAGGTTGACCGCGATCTGAATCTGGTACGGGCTCCGGTATTGTTCCAGCAGCCTGTCGAAATGAAAATACACCGCACGCCAGCTGATAGCCTCGCCCGATAGATTCCCCACGGTATCTACCAGCTTTACCTCGGCATCCTTTAGGAGTGTGAACATAGATTCCCTAGTTGTCAGGTTTCAGGTGTCGGGTGTCAATTGACTTTGAAACCTGACACCTGAAAGCTGAAACCTTGTTTCAATGCGCGCCATATCCCTGCAACATCCTCTCCGAGGTCTTGTTATTGACGTATTGCTCCAACGAGCGCGTATCCAGTTCCATGGCAGGGGCATCCATATCGCCGGTCAGCTTTACGGTCACCGTAGGAGGATTAGCCGCATCCAGGACTTTAAGCGCGAAAGTAATATTGGTGCCGGTAGTCCAATGCACCAGATCCACCTGGTTGACAAGCGTTCCTTCCGACTGATCGCTGATTATTTTCAGACGTGACGTTGCCGCCAACCCTTTGGCGATATTCCATTCCCCTTCGATGCCCGAGAACAGGGTACTGCCCTTAGGCAACATCCGCTGCACGACCCCCACGATGTCGGAGACCTGCCGCACATAGCTTACCGCCCGTATAATGCCGGGAAGGTTAAAATTATGTACTTCGATATCCCTTCCGCTGACGCCGACCGTGCCGGCCAGGTTGGAAACCCAAGACGTCAGGTTTATCCCGTTCGTGGATAGCACCACACTGGCATTGGCCGTTCCGGACACGCCATGCAGTATAGGAAACAGCCGGGCGAGGCTGTCCATATTCAGCGCGGCGATAGAGGCGACAAAACTTGCCGTGGGAATGGTGCCGCCTGCAATGGTGGCCTTGCCGGTTATTCCGGCGCCGAATACGTTAGCTTTGATGCTGGTGATGTTGAGCTTCTGATCCGCGACCCCGCCCGTCAGGGTGAGATTATCCGCTGCAAAGGCTTTGTCCCGGAAATGGCCGAATTTCATGTTGAAAGTTCCGTTAACCATGCCCAGCCATCTGAAGTCCATGATATCGGTTGACCACCTGTCCTGGGAAGCATTTTCTCCTCCCTGAGCAGTCCCCTGTGCCGGAGCAAAAAACACATCCTTGTCGAAATTATCCAGGTCCGCCTGCAAATCTATCTTCGGCATTACTCCGGAGACATCCGCCGTCACCTTGCCGGAAATAAGGGAACCGTTATAGGGCATACCCTCCACCTCCACCCGTATTCGATTAAGTGTGGCTGCAAGACTCAGGTTTGCATGTTCATACGGCTTGCCGTTGAAGGTGTATTTCTCAAGCGCCGTGGTGATATACATATCGTAGCCCAGTCGTTTGAGCCATATAGTAATAATTCCGCTGTCATCCTTGACCGGATCGGTGCTGAACAGCGACTTCTCCCAGTTCTTCAACCCCCATCGCTCCATAAAGTGGTCCAGGTTCATGCCGCTGATCCCGAACGCTGCACGCATATTCGTGCGCGGCCCCTGCTTTATTATCATTCCCCCGGTCAGCGCCATCGTATTGCCGATACGGGCGATCAATTCGGACAGCCGTATTTCCTTAAGGGATACAAGCGTATTCGTCCTCAGATGGAACCGTTTAAAATCTTCGGGAGGCAAAGCAATGCCGACCGGTTTGAAGGTGCTCAACGCCTGATATAGATCATTGCCGATAACGTCGGTCTGGCCTTCCACCGTCACCCCTTCAAGGCCGATTTTACCGATACCAGCGAAACTGAGATGCGTCTCCCCCGGCAAGGTGGCCGTAAGCTGCGGTAGCGTAAAATCCTTTCCCTCCATCTCCGTGGAAAAACTGGTATTGAAGATATGCCTGCCGTTATACACCATGTCGTCAATCTTCACGTTGGAAGAAATGCTTAAAGGACGGGGTGGCTGATTCTGGGGCACATAGGCATTACCCAAGCCAATACCTTCTTCTTTCGCGCTGATCACGAAACCGTTCTCGATAATATCTTCGAGATTGAGCATATGTATTTGCGCCTTGACATCCATATGATCGGGTAATGCTACATCCACCGTTGCGCCACCTTTGATCGTCGGGCCGTCCAGCGCGATGTCTGCAAATTGCACCTTCCTGGGAACTGCCATCACTACGTTAGCCGTCCCGTTGACTGGAATTTTCCGGTAGTCCGCTCCTGTAGCGACCTTTTCACCACGATAGGATCGCACCCAGTACGCCAGATCGTCCGTATCCAGCTTCAGCTTTCCGTTAAAGAAACCGTTATTATCCCTGAAACCGGCAGTGCCTTCGTACGCAAAGCTACTTTTATCACTGGTAGCCGTAAAATCGAAATTGGCGGAAGCGGAGGAGAAAATTTGTTCAATTCCGCCGCTCACATGGGCGGAAATAGCATAGGGGCGCTCCTGGTGCGTGAAGCGCAGATTCACCGCTGCTTTTTCCGATCCGGTATTGACATCCGATAGGATACTGATCCCGCCAAATTCGAGTATTGTGCCGTCCAGACGGGTATAATTCATCTGCGCCCGGTTTACGGCGATAGAGATATTGCGCAACGCCTTCGCAGACGGCTTTACATTGCCTGCCTGAAACACGCCATTGTTCCAGAAGCTGGACATTTCTTCCAAGTTCAACCTGCCGTCAGATAACGCCTCCATTTCGATATCAACATCATTTACCAGCAGCTTTCTGATGGCCGCTCCTCCCCCGAAGAGCGACGTGTAGGCTGGCCATATCTCCATGGTTTTTATGGTCAGCAGGAACGGGGATTTGGCGCCGGGAGAATTCAGTACATACATGGAGTCCACAACCATATGCGGCAGGGGGAATATCTTGACAGTGGCATCCCCCTGAATCTCCAGCTGCATGCCTGTCGCCGCGTCAAAGGAAGCCTTAAGCTCACTTTTGATGGAGTTCTTATTCATGAATAGCGGAAGGGCAACCAGCCACGCGGCCAGAATAACCATCCCTATTGCAGCCACCACTTTAGTCAGCTTCTTTTTCATAAATCAGCGCCTAAAATCCGTCTCAAACTAAAGTGTTCAGCGGCCTGTGGCTAATGGAAGGGAGTGAAGCGCCTGGCCACAGACCGGACACTGCCCACGCATATCCCTATTTTTTGGACTTCTTCTTTTTAGAGCCTTGGGCGGACTCCTCTTCGCCATCCTCGAAAGCGATTGCTTCCTCATCCTCCACATTGCCGACGATGACGTTATCGCCCGTGTCCAGATCTTCAATCAGGGCTTCTTCATCGGCATCGTCCTCATTTACAGAGGTCTCTTCCATTTCTTCCAGTTCGCTCAACTCGTGCAGCGCGTCCATCTCGTCCACGTCCTCTATCTCTATCAGCTCGCCAACGCCTTCACCGCCATCATCCTCTACCATTTCTTTCTTTTGTTTCTTGGAAGCCTGAGCATTCTTTTTTTCCGCCAGCAACGCAGGTGAAAGCATGGTTTCGCTTTCAGACGCAGCACGTTTCACGGTCTTGCGCCGCGCACGCACGGATACCGACGGATCAAACGCATGGCCACATTTCGGACAGGTCGCCGGAACGGCATTCAAATCATAGAAAGGCGCTGCGCAGGAAGGACAGTTACGTTTCGTTCCCCAAGATGCTTTAGTCACTAGTATACTCCTGTTACACTACCTGTTGTTAGCGGATAGCCGCGTAGGCGCTATCCATCCTAACAGATATATAATTGAACTTTATATTTCATCAAATTTTGGTATGGTTCTTAAATATACTAAAAGCAAGTCAAATTGACTTGCAACTCTAACTTTTATATACCCATCGCAACTAAAAAGCTGCGATGGGTATATCAAACTCCGCGCCGAAAGCGCGGGGTTTGCGCCGCGCAGCGAGCGTAACACACGTCGAAGAATTGTCATTCTTTGACGTGCAAGGAGTATAACACGCCATGCATTCCTCCCTTCCCATGCAATCCCGGCCCGCAGGCAAGGCCTTGACGGGTGTTTTCCGCGTACCGGGAGACAAGTCCATCTCCCACCGCGCGCTTATCTTCGCTTCACAGGTCATTGGAAAAACCTCCATCACCGGCCTGCTGGAGGGCGATGATGTCATCAATACGGCCAAAGCGCTGGAACGCCTGGGCGTCACAATCGAGCGCAGGGCACCCGGGGAGTGGCATATACAGGGCGTGGGCGTCGGCGGGCTTTCGGAAAGCACGGATGTCCTCGACATGGGCAATTCCGGCACCGGGGCGCGGCTGATGATGGGGCTGGTCACTCCCTATACGTTCACCACCTTTTTCACCGGCGATGACAGCCTGCGCCGCCGCCCCATGCTGCGCGTGATGACGCCGCTTATGGAAATGGGCGCGCGGTTTGAGGCGCGTGAGGGAGGAAAACTGCCGCTCGCCGTGCACGGCACGCCCCGCATGCTACCTATAGAATACCGCCTTCCGGTCGCATCTGCCCAGGTAAAATCGGCCATCCTGCTGGCTGCGCTCAACATTGCCGGAATTACCACCGTCATAGAGCCGCTGGCGACGCGCGATCATACCGAACGGATGCTCCGGCATTTCGGCTGGCAGATAGAAAGTACGGTGCTGGACGATGGCAGCATCGCCATTTCCCTTTCCGGGCAGCAGGAGCTTCCTCCTGCCGCACGCAGCATCGTCGTTCCCGGCGATCCGTCTTCGGCAGCCTTTCCGGTGGTCGCCGCCCTGATCGTTCCGGGCTCCGAAATCCTCATTGAAAATATCACCGTCAACCTTCTGCGCACTGGCTTGTATACCACGCTCATCGAAATGGGGGCGGATATATGCTTCGATAACCGCCGTATCAGCGCCGGGGAGGAAGTCGCCGATCTGCGGGTACGCTATAGCAAACTCAAAGGCATTACCGTACCCGCCGAACGCGCGCCTTCGATGATCGACGAATATCCCATACTCGCCGTGGCCGCAAGCTATGCCGCAGGCAAAACCGTCATGCATGGCCTGGGGGAGCTAAAGGTAAAGGAAAGCGATCGCCTGCAGGCGATTCTTGCCGCCCTGAAAGCGTGCGGCGTAGCGGCAAGCGCGCAAGGGGAGACGCTTACCGTCGAAGGCGGCAGGCCGCAAGGCGGCGGCACTGTCACAACTCATTTTGATCACCGCATTGCCATGAGCGCCCTGATAATGGGTATGGGGACGAAGCAGCCCGTCCATATTGACGACGGCAGCGCCATCACCACCAGCTTCCCGGGATTTGCCGAACTGATGAATGCCATGGGCGGCCAGATTGCCATTGCCGTGCCGCACGGTACGGCAATCGCTCCCCACCCGCTTGTCATCGCCATTGATGGCCCGGCCTCATCGGGCAAAGGAACACTGGCACGGCGGCTGGCGGAACATTTAGGCTATCCGTATCTCGATACCGGCAGCATCTACCGCGCCGTAGGCCTGAAAGTGATTTATTCAGGCAAAGACCCGTATGATAGGCGGGCGGCGCAGGATGCAGCGCTGGCGCTTTCGGAGCAGGATTTCAGCAATCCGCGCCTGCGCCAGGAAAAAGTCGGGCTGGCGGCATCGGTTATATCCGCCATTCCCGAAGTGCGCAAAACCCTGCTCGATTTCCAACGCACTTTTGCCAGGAATCCCAAAGGAGCGATACTGGATGGGCGTGACATCGG